>Ga0247611_10001097_pt1 | contig 50065 bp, 78 predicted proteins | sample 177DNAGHGhighgp2_FD_192422 | JGI IMG/M metagenome (GOLD analysis project Ga0247611, IMG submission 192422) | Sheep rumen microbial communities from Palmerston North, Manawatu-Wanganui, New Zealand - 1770 DNA GHGhigh gp2 | ecosystem: Host-associated > Mammals > Digestive system > Stomach > Rumen... | reverse complement strand
CTACTTATTTAACAAGACACTATTAGTCCTTAGTTTAGTTATTATTAGATGTAATTATGAGTAAATAAGTTTGCTGTATGTGTCTCTTATTACCCTTTAAAAATGCAGTATTTTTATATATTTTTCTACTGCCAAGGACTTGGGTATTTCGTTGCAAAGATAAGATTAATTTTTGAATTGACAAATAGCAGAAGCCTAAGTCTCTTTAAATACATGTCCATATAAAATTATTTTATAAACTTGCAGTATGGCTTCCATAGTTTAGAGATATAGAGAAATCTTAAAGAGACTTTTCTCTAATTTGTGATATGAAAATGAATAATTTAAACAGAAGTCTTTAGTCTTTTAAATTGCAATACTCAATAACCATAAATTATAAATGCTTTTTGAGTTTTGCTGTACGACTTCCATATTAAGGCTTTAGAAAAACACTACTTATGTAGAATAAAAGACTTGCCTTATGTTGTTAGGCTTCAATAGCCTTCTTGTACTCCTCAATGAGGTTATTCAAGAACTCTTCGGCATTGAATCCTGCTTTCAAAAACTTCAACATCAAAGGATTGTATCCACTAATGAAGATATTACCATCATTATCCATTTCTGGACAAGTGATATTTCTTGAATTAAGGTTCCACCAAATAATTCTTGTAGGATATCCTTTTGACTTGAACAACTGCATAGTTGCATCTTTTGACATTGATGAGTTCATATCAAACTCACAGTCGGAAAGGACAATCAGATACTCAGGAAGATTGGTATCCAAATGAGAAAGTAATTCCATTACTCTACCAAAGTTGGTATTTGAGCAATCTCCTGTAAACATAGAATCTATCTCTTTCCCATATTGTGTTGAAGTATCACACATAACAGGAGTATAATAGTTTCTTCTTCTATTTCTTGCAGGAGTTCCCAAAGTAATCAACTGAGGTTCTGATGAGAATGAAATCACTTGATTAGGATAGCAAGTTGAACATTTAGCCAAGTAATGACCTAATGATACAGCTTTACCATAGGAATCGTTGGAATCCATCATAGAGCCTGATGAATCTACAATAGGAATCCAAGAACCTGAAATCTTCTCCAACTTATTGAAGAACAAGTCAGCATCAATCTTGCTTCTGTTTCTATAAATGTCATAGACGGAAGTAGTTGACACCTTCAAATCCTTCTTACCAGCCTTAACATCCTCAAGATACTTAGCATATCTCTCCTTTGTTTCAGATTTTCTTGCAAATGCAGCAGCATATTTAATCATTGCAAGTGAAGGAATATGCTCAAATGCAAGGTCATCCCAACGATGGTCAGACATCTTGTTTTCAGTAGTATTGCATTTGATGAAATGCCCATACTGCTGTTTATTCATATTCCAAGCTTCTGCAATTTGTCTTGCAAGAAGAAGATTCTTAGATGAATATCTAGGCATCCATTTCTTTACAAGTTCATTACCTTGCTTGATTTGTTCATAACACCAATCAAGTGCTTCTTTGCAAAGAGGATTAATTACAAACAAGTCATCAACTCTTCCTGCTTTTACAATTTGTTCTATTGAACACTCTGTGTAACACATGAGTTTTCTACCTAAATCCCTTCTACCAAAACCTAATCTAGGGTCTCTAACCATCATTGCAAAGAGCCTGTTCCTATCAGAAGGCTCTAAGACAGGTATTTCTCCAAGATGCTTTTGATAATATTCTGTAAGGAACAGAATATTCAAAAGTTCATTGTCTTGTGATACTTTTTTGAATGAAAGGTCACCATTCTCAGTGGCCTTAGCATTGAAGATGTGCTGTAAGTCCATAGTTTGTTGTTTTAAAGTGAATTTATTATTTTTATAATCAGTGTTGTATCTATGTTGTCAAATTTGTTGTCAATATACAATGTTTTGTATAAGTTTAATGCTTTAGGATAAGTAATATTATTTCCTTTTAAAAACTCTACATACACTTTTGGTAATTCAGAAACTTTTGTATTTAAATCCGTTTCCAAAATACCTTTAAGTGTAACAATATCGTTTGGTTCCCATTGTGCATTTGGATGAGACAATATTTTGTTTACATAAGTAGGATTTCCTTTCTTTATAAGAGTGGAAACCATCTTTTTTATCACAAAATCTGTATTTGTCTTTAATTTTCTCTTTTTAAGATTACACATTTTAATGAAATAAGGAATAAATTCTATTATTTCATTTGTACCCCATAAGTAACAAGTTGTATTCTCATTACTAAGAACTACATACTTTTCACTTTGGTTTATTGGAGTTATAATGTGTAAATCTGCATCAGATTCCAATGCCAAATGATCAGACATTCTTATCTTACAGTTTTCTATCTCAAAATATTTTGAGTATGTAGAAACTGATTCAGTATAAATATTACTGTGCTTTTTTAGATATTCTTCTAATCTTCTCATAAGCATTGTTTTTTCTTTGAGTAACTACCAAATGGACATTTTGTACATGGAAATGGTACTATTTCATCCATTGATTTGTTTCCTGGTTTTTTATCTAATATCTCACAATGAGATATAATTTGTTCTAATGGCATTGGAAAATCCTGCCAATAGTGTTTACAAGTTTTACATAAGTCTCTTTGTTGTGTCATAATTTGCTGTATTTTAAGGTTTTTTAATTTCTTAGTTTGTAATAAAAAGAATGATATATTACAGATTTTGCTGTGAGGCTTTACACACCGAAAAGAAGTATAACTTAACATGTAATATATCCATTACCAATACATCCGTAACACGGCTTTTACTTTTTATTGCCCGCTTTTCTTGATAATGTTTTTCTTTTTATTAGTGGTCTTTATATAATTTATCGCTTTCCACATTGCATTGACTCTCTTTACTTATAATATGCTCTTCGAGTAGATTGAGGACCTCTTTCCTTATATTACCCTTCAGTCATTGGGTAGAAGACCTTTATTATCTTTGGTTATGCTACACTGTAATCAGTGTTTTTCTATTCTTGGAGGATTGTCTTCCATACTTCCTAGTATTAAGAATAATACTGACCAAGTAATAGTGGGATATATCATTTCACCCTTGAGCAGAGTATGAGAATCGAACTCACATATCAAGCTTGGAAGGCTTGCATTCTACCTTTGAACTAACTCTGCATAGTACTCCAGATAAGAATCGAACTTACACTCCCAAATGGGAAAGGGATTTTACTTACCCAACTTACTTTCATAAGCCTGTTGTTATACAGTTTGAGTTTGGACTATATCTTCACCTTGAGTAATACTTTTAGGTGCTTGGTACATAGTCTCTGAACCTTCTTCTTGTAAATCAAATATATAAATATTTTCTTCATTTAGAAGCTCGGCTGCTGATTGTCCAATATCAGTTATTTTTATAACATTCGCACTTTTTGTTTCCAAATATGCTGTAGTTAACTGACCTCTAAGGATATTCCAGCAATTCTCCAAGTTACTATTACTATCTTTCGATAGTAACGACCAATTCTTTTCTAAAAACCCATGTAAGGAAGCATGGTTTTTTCTACTAAGAATCATTAAATTAGATATAGCATTGTTATTAGGATTTTTGTCTATATGATGGACTACTAAATTTCCTAACTTAAATCCTAGTTCTAATAAAACAAATCTCCCTATTGTAGATTTACCATCTTTAGTTCTCTTTACATTGTTGTAATTTTCAACGGTTTTATAATGATGTTTTTTGTAACATTCATAACAAGTGTCTTGATTGGGTTTGTTTTTAATAATTTCTTTACCACAATATACACAATTTGTTTTACCATAACGTATCCTTACTACTCCTTGCTTCATAAGGTCCTTATAGTGCTTTTTAGCATATTCCCGTTTTCTGGCTTTTCTACAAGATTCACACCATTTGTATCCAGTTGTTAACTCACAACCACAAACTTGACAATATTTTACCATAATATATACCTTTGAAATTTGTTGCAAAGATATATAAAATGGTAGACATATGCAAGTGTTTTTTAGAAAAATGTTTAGTCCCTCGCGTCTACCAATTCCGCCACTGGAGCAAATGAGTTTTTAACTAGAACTCTAACTAGGGTATTATGAGAATACCTTACCACACTATGTTGCCATAGCCAAACAAATTAAAGATATTTCCAGCCCATATCACTATTGACTTTTCAAGGTTGGATTCATAATTGTAAGTTCCCTATTCAATAGTACTTGTTTGTTGTGGTCTTGACTGACATTACCATATTGGAATTCTTGCAAGAATATATTTCAAAGCTTAGATTTATGCTTTATTATCCCATTCATAAGTAATGCTTCAAATCATTAGACTTGTGGGTCTATTACTCTATACGTATTAACATTCCAATTTAGGTATCTCCCATTTCAGTCTACACGATTATGAAAACCATCTTAACTACGGAACACGGTCCTAAGATTAGTTTTCACTTTCGCTCGATATAGTCCTTACACATTATTGATTAGTGCTATCTTTTTGTCGGACACCACACCATATATTTGTGGATGCTTTTAAGGTGTTTCCATTATGATAAAGTAAGGATTTTCTACCGAATTAGGAGATTCTACATAGGACGGACTTCCGTGCCTATGCACTCATATAATATAAATCTTTAAAAGAAGAATGCTTCATTACCACAATCTTCTTCATCCATTGCACATGCATCTTCATAATGCTTTTTGCAGTTTTTTCTAAATTCCATTATGGAATAGAATTCACTTAAAGGGTCCATAGTTTCTGTTTTTAAAAGGTTAATATTTTTATTTTTTAATCCAATCTAACTCTAGAAGATAGAAATCTCCTATTTTAGTTATTAAAGCATTATCAGTAATTGCTCCTAATGCTTCTTCTAACTTTAATGTATCCTCTGCATATGTTGAGTAGATATTATCTAGCTGAGCAATTAATGACTCTGCTTCTTCTACAGATGTGCCCAAAATGAGTGTATCCATATAATAGACGTCAGCATAGTAGGAAGTATCATTATCTACAATTACTATTGAATCTATCCATTCTGGAAAGAATAGGAATTCATTTTCCTGTAGATATTGGGACTGTTGTTGTGTGTTTTCTTTGGTATTGCCTATATTTGATACATGATATATCACTGAAGCAATTATTCCAATGAAAACTAAAGCTAATAATGTATAGCTTATAATGTTTAATGTTTTCTCTTTCATTTTAATTCTGTGTTTGTTGTTTTTAATGTTTTATCCATTCTGGAACGATATCATACATTCCAAGTATATTAGAATCTCCTTGTTCTTGTATGAATTCCATACAATCTTCATAAGACCCTGAATATACTCCTTCTCTTCCTGTTGTACTGAAGTTATCTATTACAACATGTGTGTGTTCTCTATTAGGATTTAAGTTTGCCATGTTTTTTTTTGTTTTATTATTCTATGTTTGTTGTTAATAAATAATAAAATAGTTAAGGAGTATTTCTACTCCTCAACTATTTCAACTTTGAATCCTTTCTTAATGTATTCTGCTGCTTCAAAAGCATTGAGTTCTTTTCTAATGGACAAGATAGTAATGAAGTATCTTGGTCCTACTAGTTTTCTCAATTCTCTTAAAGCATCAGTTGTTGCAGTATTGCCTATTGTAATGTTGATAGGAACATTTACATATTCCTTTTTGAACTTTTGCCTGTTGTTATAGGCAATTTTACATTTGGCTTGTTTCTCTGTAGGGTCTGCTGTTGTTGCAACAAGTTCCCCTTTAGGTCTTTTGAAGTGTTTTCTGTGTGTCATATTGTTGTGTTTTTTTTTATTGGTTTAGAATTCTTTCTCTTATTATTTTATCTATAGAATGATTTACTTCATGTATGTCAAGATAATAATATGAATGTGACATTTCCTTTTTAATTCTCTTTATTTCTTCTTCTACATTGAAGTTGTCTTTTCTTTTAAATCCAACTGATATACAATTTTGGTAATCAAAGCAATCGTAGTTTTCCGATAAATATCTTATATCTTTACCAGAATTGTATTTAATAAGATGCTCACATTTAAGTTTGTTTATTATGGTTTCAAACTCTTCATCTGTAAGTTCTTTTATTGAAGGATTTCTCAAATCTTTTCGACCTTTCTTGCTTTCTGTTTTGTCATTATAATAGAATGGGTCGTTAGAACATTTATTTGGATTGTAAAAGTAATATCCTTCATCACTTTCTCCAATTATTATTCCTTTGTATTTGTATTTTGTTTCCATTGTTGTATGTTTTTAAAGGTTAATTGTTATCCTTCCCAATCACCACCTTGTTCCATAAAGGCGGTGTATTCATCTTCATCCATATCTTCATACGGATTTATTTTACAGTATTCCATATTTTGTGTGTTAATTAATACCCTAATCAAAAGTGCATAATCTACGCTTTTATGTTATATTGGCATGTTTGACATTATACTATTTATAAATGCTTTTTCTGGAACATTGTAGCCACATTTTGCAGGAGAATAATCTTCATTATCTGGATAGTGATTTACCCAACCATTTTTTGTTAGGTACATCATGTGAGGCCATTTTTCTTTTGCTCCATTTATAAATGTAAACTCAATTTCGGTGTATTTTATACATTTAAAAGGTTTCCTAACTGCTATACCCATATTGTTGTCATAGATATCTGTTTCTTCTTTTTGTGCAATTTCTAATGCTTCTTTTCTAATTTCTCTATCATGTTGCATTACGAAATCCCAGAACTCATCTAATGCAGTTAGTGCTTTTTGTTGTAGTTCGTAAAGTTGCTTTGAATATTCTTGTTCCATAATTATATGTATTTAAGTTGTTTTCAAATTAAAAGTGCATTCCCTACGCTTTTGTGCCATAAAGGTATTTGTATGCGAAGGTACAGATTATATTCTTGCGTATTCTCTAATGAGCCACTAATCTGCTGCACAAATCGTCAGAAACTGTTTCTAATGATTATAAATAAATACAGTATCCTTTTAGATGTTGTTTTGGTTTAGACACTCAACTTTACCTTACTATGAAGTTTACTACGATTGTCATACTGTATAAAATGCCTTCTCATCCTACTTCCAATATGGAGGATGTCTACGGATTTATTTACCACTTCAGGCTTTGTGGCAGAACACTCCATTTTTAAGATTGCAGTTAATCCATTCACTTGGAGTTCATCAAGCTATTGGTAGTTAATGCGTCCACTAACTAACTCTGCAAAATACCGTTCTCCATAGCAGTATTGCTCTGCATAACTTCTATAGTTTATGGAGAAAAATGAGTAGTAAAACTATTAATAGAAACCTACTCATCAACATAAAAAATCCATAGACTTTCACACGGCTTGCAGTCCTCACTTTATGGATATTTTATATTGAGTTTTTTAATATAAAAAGTTAATGGAGTTGTTAATCGGTTACTCCAAGCCTGGCCTAAATCATTATGTTTAAATAACTTATTAGTTACCTCTGTTTACGTCAATTGTTTTATGAAGAGAGAACAGACAACTTCTTCAACCTAAACCTGCATAGAATAGGACCATAACAAGGCTATTTCACAGAATTGCGCACTTCTGCTGCATCTAGCACATTTAAAGTTAAAATGAGGTGAGAAATAAAAATATCTCTCACCTCAATTTAGTTATGTTTTTTAGACTTAGAGAGCCTCTGCACTCATGTTGTAGTAGGTATCTCCAGTGTCTTCGTCCATAATCTTCTGAAGCTCAAGACTTTGCACATCCAACTTAGTGCCAGCTTTGAACTGTTCACCAAGCGGAGAGAGCTTCCAAGACTTGCTCTTGCCCCCAATCATAATGAGGACAACATTCTTGATGACTTGCTCTTCGCCATCTTCATTAGTAAAGTGTCCATCACGGACAATTGCCTTCTCCACCTTATCCTTGAAGGTAGGAGATTCACTCACCTTTTGGGTACTGACGACCTTCCAGTTACGGCCTTCAAAGCCAGATTCTGCAAAGAGGTCTTCTTGGTTGATGTTGTTGTTGCGGTTGTTGCGGATGTTGTTATCTGCCATAGTTTTATTCAAGCGTGTTTTTACTTGTTTCCCCATTTCAGAGTGCTTGCATCAAGTTTGATTGATTAATTGATTAATTGAAATACTTGTCTTTCCAAGTTGCCAACCACTTTAAGGTGTGGTATACCTTATTATATAAGGTGTTTAGCCTTTACTGCTTTGTTGCACCTTTTCTTCATTAAGATAAAGGTTATCGAAAGCTTCTGGTGTAATCACCTGTTCTCCTTCTTCACTGTAGGTAAAGGCATCTGCATCTTTGTCATACTTGAAGTAAGTTACTTTAACTCTTAAGAGTCCAGTAATTAATGAGGATTTGATTACCTCATATTTTGAGTAGCCCTTCCAACCAGATTTGAACCTTGGGGTTTTATCTACCTCAGGCTTGAATCCTTGGAATGCCAATGCAACATTTATTGCAGCCAAGTCATCGTTGTCACCTAATGTGACATCTTCAACGATGGTTGCTAAATTTGTTCCTGTCTTGCCAAAAAGCATTTGTTTAATGGCACTTAAAGTTGATTTGTTGATAAGAACTTGTTCTGTGGTGTTGTTTTGTGTTTTCATTGCTTCGTGTTTTTAAGGTTTATACTTTTTGGTACACATCCTATGTATATTGATAGGAATTTAGGTCTGCAATGGAATTGCATCCTATGTGCGCCAGCACATATAAGATAGTGTGTTGCTCCCCTGAAAAGGGGAAGCTCCCCGAAGGGAGCTTGTTGTTTAGAAGATGCGCCAGCATTTGTAGCCTTGGCTACTTTCTACGAACTGGAGTTCACGGAAGGAGTATATCTTCTTTGAGTCAGGAACTGAATCAAATGAAAGGGACAAGAGGTGTCCCTTGTTGCCTTTAAGGAACGGGTTTCCCGTTTCTTTATTGAACAATACCTTAAACTTCTCATCCTTGAGAAGTGTTTTAAGTTCCTCTGGAACTTCAAGTTGTTTATAATCGTCATTGGAAATGGCGATACCGAACTTAGTGAGGTCTACTGCCTCGGCCTTCTTGGTCGAGGACTTCTTTGAAGAAGAAGATGTTGTTTTCATTTTATTCAAAATTTTAAGGTTTACCTTAATATTTAAAATAGTGTGTTGCTACCCAGGGGGTACTACCCCACCTTGAGGAACGAGAGGGGGAGGTAGGGTTGTTTATCTCTACTTCGCCTTAATACAGAAAATTTTCAAAAAAAATAAAAAATTTATTTTTATCTCCTCCTCACCCAAATATAGAGCACCTATAAAAATTTTGAAAAAAAATAAAAAAAAAATAAAAATTTTTGGATTTAAACTAAAGGAGAAATAGAGTAGGATAATACTTAAGAAAGAGTATCTTAGAATATTAAGAAGAAAACTCTGTAATATATTGATTATCAGTAGGGGTCTGTTTATTTAAATAAACAAATTTTGAAAAAGTGTTTATTTAAATCAACGATTTGTTTATTAGAAAAAGCAAATAAATAAACAAACTATTAATAGGTTTATTATTTGAAGATAAAATATAAACAAAATGATAATGCGCTGTGTAAACATTTTGTTTATTTATTTTGCAGATTAAATAATCTTTTGTATCTTTGCAGAAAATTTAAATAAGAAGATATGACATTAAATGATTATCCAATCGCAGACATATTTCCATATATTGATACTATGGTTATAGATGTAAATGAAAACAGTGGAAATAAAATAATAGGTTCTACTGCTGGAGAAATAAGTATTGATGGTAAGACTGTTTCCAGAAGAATTATTTCCACAATGAAAGACAAGAAGGAATTTATAAAGGTGTTTAGAGAAAGTATAAAAACAATACTTCAATTATCAGCAACGGCACAAAAGATACTTTGGTATATTATGGACAGTCTTCCTATAAATAAAAATGTTGTAGTAATAACAAATGATGCATGTATGGATGCTTGTGGTTTTAAAAATAGAAAGTCTGTTAGGGACGGAATAATAGAGTTATTAGATAAAAACATCTTAACCCGTTCTTCAGTAAAATATCAATACTGGGTAAACCCTATAGTAATGTTTAACGGTGATAGAATAGAATTTATAAGAGAATATAGATATGAAAAATAAAATACAAAACAATTTGAATAAAGATAGTTATAAGGAATTACTTCAAACAAAAGAATGGAAGGAATATAGAGAGAAAATATTAACCAGAGATGGCCACATGTGCAAAAACTGTGGCAGTACAAAATATTTAAATGTTCATCATATTAAATATATAAAAGGTAGAAAACCTTGGGAATACCCAGAAGAATTATTAGTTACTTTATGTAGAGATTGTCATCGTAAAATACATAATATAGAAACTACATCATCTAAACAAGAAGAGCCTAATAAAAACTTTTTTATGGTTTTTACAGATAACTTAGGATTGTTCTTCTCTATAAAAAGTGAAAGGGCTAAAAGTGTTCTTTTGTGGATGTGTTGTAATGCAGAATTTAATACAGGTGTTGTATATTTACCTGCACCTAGAATGGAAGAAATGTCAGAGTTTCTTAATATGCCTAAACAAAGTATATACAATAATATAGTACAATTAAAGAAGTTAGGTCTACTTACAGGAGAAAGAGGTAAGTTTATGATTAATCCTGAGATATTCTGGAAAGGAGATATTCAAACAAGAAGACAATTGCTTGAATCTAATGGTGGTGCTATAAGTGTTACATTCTCTATAACTCCTAATGAAGATTTTAATAATAAATAAATTATGAATAATATTACTGAAATTATCAACTTGAAAAGAACCGTTCATAAGGAAACTAAACCTTCAATAAATAAAACCGAGAATTATGTACAAGAAGATGGTACTGTAACTAAGATGATTACTATAACACTTCCTGAATCACTATTTGATAATGCTGACAAAGTTATGTTGAATATACAACCTGGAGGTAAATATACTGTTGATATGATTAAACTAGAGAAAGATATCAATCAGCCTCACGATTCTGACAATTATGATTTATGGTTAATTAATATGGAAAGTTATGACAACTGAAAAAATAGAAGAAATTAAAAACCTTCCTTTAAAGGATAGGATTATTACAACCTTTGAAACTAAGAAAGATTGGATTTTTGATTATATTAAAAAGACAATGAATGAATTTGATTATGCTAGATACATAATTAACAAACCTAGTAAAAGTCATTTTTACAATAATCATTTTATCCTATATAAGGATTTTATGGAAGAATACTCTAATATAAAGAATATGCTATTAATAGATTTAAGAGGATATATTATTGTTTTTCCTATAGCACTTTTAAAGTTAATAAAAATAGATGAATTGCCTAATATCAATCAAGCAGAAGCTATAATAAAATTCCTAGAAAACAAATATAATATGGTTTTTGATGATATAAATATGTATAAAACAAAACTTGAATCAAAATATTCATATTATGAATGTGCTAATTTTGAATATATAGAGGACGATAGATTTTTCTCTGACAAACTTAAGAGAATAAAAGTACTATATGAAAACAATTGTAAAACTTATGAGGATTATAATAAAACATATGAAAGATACAAACAATACAATTTGGATTAAAGAAGAAGATTTTATACAAGAAGTTGCTTTTAATAAGGAGTTTCTATCCTTAGCATTATTTAGAAATAAATTATCTATACCAGATAATCTTGCTAAACAATTTACAGAAAGAATTATAAATTATTTATTTACTAAAACTATTTAATTATGAAAGACAAATTTAATAAGATTTATTCAAACAAGTGGTTTTTATTTGGGGTATCAATAATACTTGTTATATATGCATTCTTTCATAAACCACAACTTGGGCTTCCTTTATATAAAAATAATTTTATGTGGAATAATTATAATTGGCAAGAGAAAGAGATTGTTGCTGGAGCTGTTATTCTTGTTATATTAACGACAATTAATTTATTTAGAAAAGATAAAAAATAATATTATGCAAACACTTAGGCATTTAGCTACAGATATGATATTTATCATTATAAGTTTGTATGTAATTATAATCTGTTTATATTCTAACTATCCTTTTAGAAGATTCTTCTTGGTTATAGGAATACTTAATTTATTAATTAGTGTTTATAACATCATTAAATATTTTATAGTCAAAAACAAAAAGAAATGAAGAAAGAATTTAAAAGAGAAGTTGTTATTGCATGGGTTAAAATTATAGCAACTATATTAATTGGTGCTTTTATGTGCTACTTAGTAGTAAGTGAAGATGTATTTATTATTGGATTATGAGTAAGAAACCTTGGGAAATAAAGTATATTTACTACAAGAAATATACTTATGAAGACCTTGTGAAGGCTTTAGAAGAATTATTTACAAACAAGAAGTAAATTAATATGAATATATTTAAAAACATCTTACTTACCTTATGGTATGTAATAAGATTCCCAATTAAATTGGTTATAATATCTTTAGCATGTATACTATCTGTCATAGGGTTTATATTTGGAGTACAAATTACAGTAAAGACTTCTTTCTATCACAGTCATTATTAATGAAAAAGTAGGATAGGAATTAATTAACCTTTTATCTGGACTCTAAATAAATTGTTTTTCTTAATTTTGCAAATTAAAAGAAAATATTATGGAGAAAAAATAGAAGCAAAATAAACAAAAGCTCTGCTTACATTATGGTGAAGGAGTTGTAAATATAACTAATGATTCATCAGAATGGTATGCAGAATATGTACCTACTTCATATAAAGTAAAATATCAGGAGGGTTATTATGTATAAGGATTTATCTTTAAAAGAGAAAGCTAAAGTTATTAGGGAAGGAGTTAGATTAGGTCTTAACTCTATTGATGATATATAGAGTTTATATGATAAGGCTATAGGAGGTAGAGTAATTAAGGATAATAATGGGTACTATACAAATTCAAAAGAGAATGATATGTTAATTGAAGGTGATAGTACTGGAACTAATATTACAACATAAGGTATTCCTTTCAAAATAGCTGCTTGGGATAATCTTGGAAATTACCAAGAACTTAACCCTAATGGAGAATATTACTTCCCTGGTTCTATGGTGAGAGAACATGCTTTACAATTAGGAGGTAATACAAAACCTACATTTGATTAGTGGTATCCTACAGTTCCTAAACAAAAGAATGATACATCTTCTTATGATTTGAGAAGAGCTTATAATACTCTCCTTTTTGATGAAATGGAGAAGTTTAGGACTATAGATAATTACCACTTACCTTCAGTAGCTTATGATGAAAAGACAGATACTTACACTTTCTTAAAGAGAAATGGTCATCCTACATTAAATTATGAATTGGATTGGTATAATTCAGGAAATCCTGATGCTTAGGAGTTTAGGGAAAGATATAAATTAGATACCTTAAGTTAGCCTTGGAGATATATACCTAATACTTTCTAGATAGGAGGATTAGTTAAAAAACCAGAACCTATTTATAATGAAAATGGGCAAGTTATTGGTAGAAGATATGTAAATAAAGATAATTCAAAAATTATTGATAGTGTGGTTCCTCAAGGCAGAGTAAACTTCCAAGAATTTTAGAAAGCCAAAGGTAAAAAAGCAAGAGCAACTAATTTTGAAGACTTAGAATAGTTTTAGGATTCTTTAATAGCAAGGGGCTACAATGAGCCTTAGAGACTTGCTTTCTTAGCAACATCATATAATGAAATGGATAATAAAGGAGCAGCAAGTAGAGGAATTGGAGGAAATGGTTATATGGGATTTAATACAATAAGAATGCCTCTAAGTCTATTGAATGATAGTAGTAAATAGATTCAATATATATTAAATGATACAGAGAAATTAACACCAGATAATTGGACAGATGGAGGCAGCGGAGGTCCTTATATAAAGAATTAGATAGATGCTTTTAATAAATTTTGGAATGAAACAAATCCAAATGCTGCAACTTTAATACTAAACAAAACTAATATTAGACCTGCTAAATAGTCTGATTGGTATTTAAGAGCGTCAGATGCAGACCTTATGAAACAATATATGGAATATCCTGAATTACCTAAAGAAGAAGAACAAAAACAAAAGAAGAGTAATAAACTATTAGATTCTTTTGTAGATTTTATATTAAGTGGAGGCTTACAAAATACTCCTAATTATGCTGATGGTGGTAACTTATTTAAAAAAGGAGGCATCTACATAAAACCAAAAAATAGAGGTAAATTTACAGCACTAAAGAAAAGAACAGGTCATTCTACATCTTGGTTTAAAGCACATGGTACCCCTGCTTAGAAAAAGATGGCAACCTTTGCACTCAATAGTAGACATTGGAAACATGATAAAGGAGGCTATTTATATTCAGAAGGAGGATTTTTATTAGCTCCATACTTATATAATGAATAATTTATTTATCTTTGCAGCATTAAAATAATAGATATGGAAGAAAATAATGAAATAAATAAAGAATGGCTTAAAGGCAAAACAAAGGAAGAGTTAAGAAGAGCTTATTATTGGCTTCTTCAAAACGGTAAAGTAACTCTTTCTGAATATCTTGAAGCTATTATGGAGAAAGGTAGACCTAATTGTTGAACTAAAATATATAAGCATAGAAGAAAGGAGATTTAAATATGACAATAATAATTAAAGACGGAACAGTTGTTATAACAGATGATAATCCTCAGGATTATAGAATGACTTATTATACTAATTTTCCTTATTATCAACATTTTTATAATAACACTTGTATGAGCTGTCCTAATAATCCTAAAAATGGAGGTTCTGGAATTTGTAATTGTATATTAGGTACTCAAGTAGTTTATTAATATAAACAAAATGAAAGATTTTAAATTTAACATATTTGGAGAAGAGTATAAAGTATCTTTTAAAGATAGTGTAGATTTTGATGGTTGTGATTTTGTTTGGGGAACAAGTGATGCAGTATATAAGCAATTAGAAATAGGGAAGAAATACCCTAATGGTGATGAAATTAACAAAGAAGAAATCATTAGGACTATCTTACATGAATTATTACATATGATTCTTGACGAAGGTATGTATTGGGAGGAAGGTAAAAACGAACCTTTAGTTGAATGGTTAAGCAAATGTCTATATGATATTATGTTTAAACAAAAAATATTTGATAAAATAAAGTGAAGTAAATCAATAACTTAACAAAAATAATAAAAAAAGTTCATAAAAACACTTGCTAATTAAAAAATAAGTTGTATATTTGCAGCGTTTAATAATTAAAAATATGGAAGAAAATAAGAATATTGTAGAAATGGAAGACCTGATTGATGGTTATTTGGTATGCTTTGACTTAGCCTATCTTCCTAGTGGATGGAGTTTGGAAGATTGGAAAAAGTATGTTAAAGAAAATAAGTTTGCTCCATATGATTCTTCAAGAATAGCTCACTGTGGAGACCGTCCTTTTGGTTCTCCTGTGGATTTAAGAAGATTAGAACCTTCTTTAGTTAAGAGAGATACTATTACAGTAGATAAACAACAAGTAATAGAAGGATTATTCTAATGGAGACAGATAAAACATGGTTAATGCTTAAGTTTGGTTATAGACAAGTTATTAAGTATGCTACAGAATTAATTGAAGTAACTGAAAGATTAGGATATACAAACGAATAGGCATTTATAGATTTTGAAGATGAATTAAACGAATTAAGTATAAGAGACCATAATAATAAAAAGATATGATTGAAAAAGAATTTGATAGCGTTGATGCATTATTGACTTACATCTTTAATACTTTAAAGAAAGAAGCCAAAGAAGAACCCAAAAGCGATAAAATTAAAGTTAACTATGAGTCTTCACAAGAAGATTTAATTAAGAGATTAAGAGAACAAAATAAGAAGTACTATATAGAAAACAATATTTTAAATAAGACAGTTGAAGGCCTTACTGAACAACTAAAAGAAGCTAGTGCGAATGTAGATAAATTATCTAAGGAAAATGCTTCTTTGAAAGGTGGACCTTACAATAAGGATTTCTATATCAGTGTAATGAATAACCTGGGTAGAAAGATTGTTGATGAATATGTGCTGTGGCTTAATCTTTGTAAAGCTTTAAAGCTTGAAGATACTGAGATGTGGGATAACATCAACGATGATATGTATGATAAGATTCCAGAATGACTATAATTTGATTGATTGATTAAAAGGGAGAAATCCCTTTAATGCCCTATGGTGTAATGGTCAGCACGGGAGTCTCTAAAACTCTGAGTCTTGGTTCAAATCCAAGTGGGGCGACAAACTAAAAAACGCTTAAATAAACATAAGCCTCTGTAGTTCAAGGGATAGCAACATTAGTCTTCTAAACTAAAAATGAAAGTTCGAGTCTTTCCAGGGGTACAAATGATAATTTAAAACTGTTAAATATGGAAGAGAAGAAGAAATTTAATTGGAAGAAATTCGTCAATATTCTATTGACAATGGGCATTATAGCTATTTGGGTATATTCATACATATTATTGTGTAATGCTGCTTTTACTGGAGGCAAGCTGCTTGCTCTTGCTATTGTATCATTTGCTTGGTTTACTTATTCTATGAGTTGTTCATTAGATCCATATCTTACAAAAATAGAAAAACTGGAGGAAGATAAACTTGAACTACAAGCTAAGATAGAACAAATGAAGAGTGATTTAAAGAAGAAATCTACTAAAACAAAGAAAAATGACTGATAAGGAACGAGAAGAATATAATTCTATACCAGTATTATACTGTAAGGAATGCTTATCACTTAAAATCATAGGATGGGACGATTAGAGTTGCTTCTGTGATGAATGTGGTAACACTAATATAGGAAAAGCTAGTATAGAAGCTTGGGAAGATTTATATGAAACTAAATACAAACATAAATATTTAAAATTATATGGGAGAAAATCAAAACAAGACAGTCAATATGACTGGTAAAGAAGGTAAGAAGGAAGAAACTAAGAAAATCTCTTATGAAGATTTACAAAAAGCTGCTGGTCAATTATATCAGCAAAACCAACAACTGATTGCTAAGTGCAAACAATATGAAGAGCAAATGCAAAGACTTAACAATGTTGAAGTAAGACTGCATTATCTCTTTGAAGTGTTGGATAAAGGTAGTTATTTTGATAATGATTTTATTGATATTTGTGTCAATGAAGTCAAGGAAATTATGACTATTAAGGAAGAACCTGAGGAAGAAATTAAGGAAGAAAAGGAAGATAAGGAGTAATTATGGGAACTTTACCAAATGTTGATAGTGGTATAAGGATTCCTTGTAAAGACACTCTTGATTTCTATGAGAAATGGTTTCAAATGCTAAAGCCTATACATAAACTAAATGCTACAGAAATAAGGGTTTTATCTACCTTCTGTAAATTTAGGGAAGAACTAGGCAGGGATATAAAAGATACTGAGTTATTAGATGAATATTTATTTAGTGTAGAAACCAAAGCTAAAATTAGAGATGAGTGTGGACTGTCAGCATCAGGATTTCAAGTTTCCATGCACAAGCTTAGAAAAGCAGGAGTGATTGCTGACAACAAGATTAATCCTAAACTTATACCTAACATAAAAGACAATACTGGCTATAGATTACTTTTATGGTTTGATTATAGAAAGAATGAATAATCTTGAAAGAGCATATAAAGAAGTTGCTGAAGAGCTTGGTATTGATAGGGATATTGTAAAGAGCTTATATTCATCTTATTGGGAAGAAATAAAGAATTATATAAGCTCTTTACCATTTAAAGAAGGTATGACAGAAGAAGAATTTAATAAAATGAAAACCTGTATAAATATCCCTTCACTAGGTAAATTATATTGCACTTATAAAACTTATTTAAAAACTAATCAAAGGAAGAAGTATGTTAGAAGTAAAGAAAGCAAGACCAACATTTAATGGGGTTTTTACAACTTATGAGTTGTTTGATAAGGACCAATTTGATAAAAACGGTTTGTTGATTTTTACCAAAGGAACAATTAAGCCTTGGCAAAGAGTAGTTGCAATTGGTCCTTTTGTAAAGACAGTTAAAGAAGGAGACCTTGTTAAGGTAAGTCTTGGTAGATATGCAATAAAAAGATTTGAAGAGAATTCCATTAAGAGAGATTTAATGGAAGAAAAGATTATTGACTATAGACCTCCTTTTGAGTATATTGAAGGTGTAAAGTATATGCATATTCAAGATAATGACATTATGGTCATTTATGATGAAGCAGAAGAGGTTGAATATGATAAGAATCCAGTATCAGATATTGTGATAGTTAAGGATGAGATAATTACAGCCTAAATGGAAGATAAAGATAAAACACATACTTTAGTATTAAACGATGATGAATTTCATTGGCTTTTTTATTTCCTTAGATTTAAAGGATTAGGACATGAAGAAGCACATGATATCCTTGATAAAATGAAATAATTACAGCCTAATTAAAGATTTCGTTGTTTTTCATATTAAATATATTTTTTGGGAGATGTAAATCTCCCTTTTTGGAGATGAGAATCCTTGGGGAAAGGACACTGCCTGCTAAGCAGATGGTACTTGTATTAGTATGAGTTTCGATTACTCCTATCTCCGCAAGATTGGATAATTAGGGAGAGAGTTATACAATCTTTCGTTCTTTTTTTGTGTTGTTTTTCATAGATTGATTCATTTTGATTATGTGTTTTTTTTTATCTCTCCCACTTGGGCCTTTAGTGATAGTTGGCTAGCACGGGAGCTTTGCAAGCTCTTAGGAGGGGTTCAAGTCCCCTAAGGTCCACTGTATCAAATCTCTTCAAGAGTACTTAAACTTTAATATTATGCAGTTTAATTGGTGTAATCATTCGTGGAAATGTGAAATGGAAGGTGGTAGAATAATCCACAAAGAATATCCTTATTATTGGTACAGTAATTCTGAAAATGTAGTAGTAAGAATGGAAAATGGAGAAATCCACCTTTATTGTAAACTTAATCCTAAAGAAGTAAAATGGGAAGGAAAAGTCTATCATCCTCAATATGAGGTTGCTACAATAAGAAGCCTTAAAGCTTTTGACTTTGGTACATTCTCTTGTGAAATGAAAATGCCTAGAGGTAAAAATCTATCTGCTTCTTTCTGGTTAAGTGGTGCAGGAAACTGGCCTCCTGAGATAGATATTGAAGAAGGTTGGACTGAAGAAAAGAAAAACTGGTTTAGACTTACAGAGCCTTACTTTCCTTGGATTAAACCTTCTTGGAGAACTACAACAAATATTCATTATAGAGATGATCAATTAAATAAAACTCATGTAGGTTCTAGAAATATTCCTGTATGTAAACAGTCTCTATCTCCTGATGAAAACTTTGTTAAGTATGAGTGTGAATGGCTTCCTAACAAGATAACATTCAAAGCCAATGGTGTAGTAGTAAGAACTATAAAAGGTAATGTTTGTGAAAAGCTTATTAAAAATATTAAAGACCCTGAAAAAGGGTATAAAATGAATGTTATTTTTAATGTATGGTGTGAAGACCCTGAAAAGTATGATATTCAACAATATACACCATTAATAATTAGGAATTTTAAATATACACCTATAAAATAAACTTAGGCCTCCTTAGTATAAAGGCTATTATACATGATTTGTAATCTTGAGATACTGGTTCAATCCCAGTAGGAGGCTCTTATAATTTTATGATATGCATTTAATAGAAGTAGAAAACTTTGAAATGAGGATTACAGAAGAGTTTTTTCTCGCTAAGCCTCTAAGAGAATTATACAATAAATATTATTAGAAAGATAATGAGAAGTTTATGGAATATCTTTCTGTAATATATCATTATGCAGACCCTAGAAGTTCATATAGTTATATTATTGATGATGATGAAAGGCTATAGGAAATAATTGTTTAGGAAGGTTTAAGTAAAGGATTTAAACTTACTAAAGAATTACAAGAGTGTATAGAATGTTATAAAACCCATGTTATAACATTAAGTTACAGGCTCTTGTAGTCAACAAAGATAGCTATAGACAAGCTTAGTACTTATCTTGAGAAGATAGATTTTAATGAAAGGGATGAGAGAGGTAAGGCTGTTTATACTATCAGCTCTATTACACAGGCTATAAGATAGATTCCACAACTTTCCAAAGATTTACTTGAAGCAGAGAAAATCATTACTAAGGAAATTGAGGAAAATGGTAGAGCAAGAGGAGGTAATGAAAATAAAGCAGTATTTGAAGATGGCATTAATTTTGACGAATGAATATAACACTCCTATAACTTAGGAGTTACTTGATTTATATGATGAGGAAATACAGGAATAGTTTCTTTGTTTTATAAATGAGGTACCTTATATAAAAAACCTAATTTCTCCTAATAGGAAGAGAGTAAAGGATTTACCTAAGGATGAATAGGGTAGAGTTATTGTAGACTTGGAGAATCCACATATTCTTGAAGATATGGATTATTTCAGACCTTCTGCTATTCATTTTGAAAAGTATGGATGTTATACTAAATTAAGGCCTAATGGTAATCCTAAAAGTGAGTATGGCAAGTGGATTAGAGAGGAATATAGAAGATGTTTTGAAGGTTATGTCAGAGAATCTGATGGAGAATGGATTCCTGGAGACTATTATTTCTTCTTAAATTATTGTCCTATTCTTCTTACAGAAGATAATGGTAATAATTCAAAGAGTGGTAGAAGAAAAGTAGGTTTTCCTAGAGTATGGGATGGTCACTATTTAATGTTCCATTACTTAAATAGAGCTAGAGGTAATGGTAAGCACGGATTTATACTTGCTTCTAGAAGTAAGGGTAAGTCATTGAGTGTTGCCTCAATGTTAGGTAAAAGATTTGTTTTAGGTGAGTTTAGGGATGTTATGAAGAGAGTAACATCATATATAACAGCTGCTGATAAATCAAAGCTTATAGGAGGTGACCAGACATTAAATAAATTCTAGGCTATTATAGACCATTTAGCTCAGAATACAGAGTTTCCTAGGAAAAGACTCTTGTCTTCCCTTAATGATATGACTTGGACTATGGGATATAAAGACCTTGATACTGGCACTTAGAAGGGGTCTTTAAATACTGTAGTAGGTGTTTCCTCAGCTGATAATGCATCAAAATTAAGAGGTACTAGAGGTGTTCTTTATATCCTTGAAGAGGCAGGAACTTTCAGTAATCTTAAAAAGCTTTATGCAAACTTAAGACCTTCTGTTGAGGAAGGTTAGAGAGCATTCGGTTAGATTGTAGGTATTGGAACTGCTGGTGACCAAGAGTCTGACTTTGCTGGTATGTAGGAAATTATGTACCATCCAATAGGTTATAGAGTCTAGGAAGTAAAGAATGTATATGATAGGATTGGTTATGGTAAGGAATACTTTTCTTATTTCTTCCCAGGTTATATGAATTATGATGGTTGTTATGATGAGAATGGTAATTCTGATGTTGTAAAAGCCTTACTTATAATTCTTTAGGATAGATTTTAGGTTAAGTATAACACCTCTGACGTAAATGCTATTACAAAACGTATTGCAGAAATTCCTATTGTTCCTTAGGAAGCTATTCTAAGATATGGCTCTAATATGTTTCCAATCACTTAGATTAATGAAAGAATAGCTTAGATAGACAATGATCCTGCTTTTTATGATGATGTATATGTAGGTGATTTAGTTCTTACAAAATCAGGAAATGTAGAATTTCAAATAAGTGATAAATAGCCTATTAGGGATTTTCCTTTAAGTATGGAAGAAAACCAAAGGACTGAAGGAGCCTTGGAAATCTATGAAATGCCTGTTAAAATCAATGGAAAAATACCTGAGGGAAGATATATAATAGGATTGGATAACTATGAGAATGATGCTGCAAAATCAATGTCTTTAGGTTCTATGTTTGTATTAGACTTATTTACTGACAGAATTGTGGCTGAATATACAGGAAGACCTGCATTTGCTGATGATTTAAATGAGAAATGCAGATTATTGTGTTTGTTCTATAATGCTAGATGCCTATATGAAGCTCACCCTTATAGTTAGATAGTACATACTCCACAAGGAGATAAATATTGGAAAGACATAAATATAGGAGACCAATTATTTGCTCCAAATGGAAAAACAGTTAAGGTTGTTGATATTCCTGTAGATAGATATATGCCTATATATAAAGTGACTTTATAGGATGGTAGAACAATAATGTGTAATAATGGTCACATTTGGAATGTAAAAACTCATTCTAATAAGGGAAGTAAGATTGTCAATATAACTACACAAGATATGATTAACGCAGGAGTTAAAAATAAATTTGGACAATCTAATTTCTTTATAAAAAACGGAGGTGCTGTAAATTATGAGCATAAAGATGTTCCTATAGACCCTTATACTTTTGGTTTATTGTTGGCAGAAGGAACTTTTTGTGGTTTTAAAGATCATAAATTACATAATAGAAAAAGAAGAACAATAGATTTTTCTTCTTCTAAAGAAGATTTAGAATTTTATAAAACTGTTATTCCATACCAAATTAAAGAGATAGAAGATAGCTTCACCAACACTTTGTATATAGATGATATAGATTGTATATTAAAACAATTAGGAGTATTAAATACTAACAGTTATACTAAAAGCATTCCTGATATATATCTTCACAACGATTATAACACTAGAATTAATCTATTAAAGGGTTTAATGGATGGAGATGGTTGTGCTACTAAAGTAGGAGCCTCTGTTTATATTACAGCCTCTGAGTAGTTAAGTATTGATATTCAATCTTTGTGTAGAAGTTTGGGAATTAACTGTTCTTGTACAAAGAATACAAGTAAATATTTAAATAAATAGAATTAGTATTCTACACACTTTAGAATATGTATTTATACAGATGAATGTATTTTCAAACTTCCAAGAAAAATAAAGAAACAACACATATATTCTCCACAGTCAAAAGGAAGTAAAGCAAATACTTATATTAACTATACTGCAATAAAATCTATAGAATTTTCACACTATGAAATGGGTAAATGTGTTACAGTTGATGCAGAAGATGGATTATATTTGGTTGGAGATTATGTAGTAACCCATAATTGTAATAAAAGAAACACTTATGCTTATTTCTCAAGAATGAACTCTTTGTCATTACTTGCAGATACTCCTGAATATTTAAGATAGAGACAGTTGATTAAATATTCTAATTGGGGAAATTCAAGTAAAGGAGTTTAGGCAACAATGCCTATTAAGGCTTTTGGTTTAGGTTTAATTAGGGATTGGTTATTAAAACCTATAGTAACAGAAATAACTAATGATGATGGAACTACAGTCCAGATAACATTGCCTAATCTTTATTATATCAAAAGCAGGGCTTTATTAAGAGAACTTGCTTCATTTAATCCTGATCTTAATGTGGATAGAATAATGGCTTTATTGCAAGTAATGCTATATAGGGAAGAGAAAATGATTCTATATTAGGGAGATATGGGTAAATTAAATGAAGAAGTGGAAGATAAAGATTATTTAGGTAATGATGAATTCTTTACCACTAACTATGATAAGAGGTTCAGTGCTAAGATAACAATGAAAATACTTTAGTAGAATTAATTATTAATAAATGCCATACTTAATTTTTTGATTGAGTATGGCATTTGTGTTTATTGTTTTTTGTATTTTTGCGCCCAAATAGAAGAATAATATGGAATTTGGAATAAATACTTTCCCTGAACAGCAAATTCCCAACAGAAGTAAGACTGCTCGTTGGGCTAAGAAGCATTTGGATTGGGCTACAAATTCCAATTCCAGTGTAATTGAAGCTGTTAGGAAATCTTATAGACATAAGAAGATTAATGAAGATTTATGTCTAGGAAAACTAGATATGAGTGATTTACAGTTAATCTTAAATCCTGATTAGATTGAAGCAGGATATATTCCTGAAAAGATATAGCATTACCCAATTATGAATGCCAAACTGCAAGTCCTTATGGGAGAAGAGTCTAGGAGACCTTTTAACTATAGGGTTGTAGTAACTAATCCGACTTCAATAAGTGATATTGAAGAACAGAAGAAACAGGCTATATTCAATGACTTACAACAGTGGGTAATGAATCAATCCCAAAGTGAAGAAGAAGCCCAAGAATAGCTCTAGAAGATAAATAAATACTATAAGTATGAATATCAAGATATTAGAGAAAGAAGAGCTAATGAACTATTAAAACACTATTCTTCAGAATAGGATTTTAAATTATAGTTCCATTATGGCTTTTGGGATGGTTTGGTTCTTGGAGAAGAGATTTACCAATGCTTTATAAACAATGGAGAGCCTTATCTTGAAAAGATAAATCCTTTTGAGATTGATACTTATATGTCAGGCTATTCAAATAAGATTGAAGATGCTGATGTTATAGTGATTACTCAATATTGGAATCCAGGTAAAATCTTTGATACCTTCTTTAGTGATAAGGATTTTGCAAAGGTTTCAAAAGCTTTTATGAAGCAATACAAGGACTTTACACATGATGGAGTTGGAGAGAGTGATGAATATGATGATACTGCTGCTTACATGAGAACCGATGAAGAGGGTCACTTTATTTTTGACCCATTCAATGCTTATGGAGAACATATGGCAGATTCAATGCCTTATGACCCATTTGGTAATATCAGGGTAGTAAGAATGTATTGGAAATCCAGAAGAAAGTGTAAGATAGTTAAGAAGTATGATGTTGAAACTGGAGAATCTTACACTGAATTCTATACAGATGAATATATAACAGACTTTGATGCTGGAGAGGAAGAACAAATAGTTTGGATTAATGAAGCTTGGCATGGAGTAAAGATAGGTAAAGATGTATATGTGGATATGGGACCTATGGAAATCCAATATAACAGAATAAACAATCCTTCATTATGTCACTTTGGAATTATAGGTTCTATTTATTCATACAATGGTAGAAAACCATTCTCTATGGTTGATATGATGAAGCCTTACAATTACCTCTATGATGTGGTTAAAGATAGACTTAATAAAGCTCTTGCATCAGATTGGGGCACAATGCTTGATATGGATTTGGCTTTGGTTCCTAAAGGATGGGATGTAGAGAAGTGGTTATACTATGCTAAAGTAAATCATATTAGAGTAAGGGATTCTGCCAAGGAGGGTTCTGGTTTCTTGCAAGGAAAACCTGTTGGTAGTTTAAACAATGCTTCTCAAGCAGTGTTTTCAACAAATATTGGTAATCTGATATAGCAATATATTAATCTTCTCGAATTTATCAAGGCTGAAATGTCTGAAGTAGTAGGTATTTCAAAGCAAAGAGAAGGTTAGGTTAGCAATAGGGAAACTGTTGGTGGTGTTGAGAGAGCTACTCTTCAATCTTCACATATTACAGAGTGGGTATTTATAACCCATGAAAACCTTAAGAAGAGAGTACTTGAATGCTTCCTTGAAACTGCAAAAACCGCAATGAGAGGAAATAATATGAAGTTTACTTATATTACTTCTGATATTTCCCAAAGAGTAATGTCTATTGATGGTAATGAATTTGCAGAAAATGATTATGGCTTAATAGTAGATAATTCACAAGGAGTTGAAGAATAGACACAAAAACTTGATATGTTGGTTCAAGCTGGTTTATAGAACCAAATGATTAACTTCTCTACTGCAATGAAGATATTCCAAACTTGTTCTATTGCAGAGAAGGTAAGAATGATTGAACAATCTGAAGATGAAATACTTCAGAGAGAGCAACAAATGCAACAGTAGCAATAGCAGATGTAGCAATAGGAAATTGAAGCTAAAGCTTAGATGCAAGACAGAGAATTTTAGTTTAAAGATTAGATTAACCAAAGAGATAATGAAACCAAGATTCTTGTTGCTTCAATGAATCAATAGTAGGATATAGACAATGATGGTATTGCTGATAATCAAGAGAGGGAAACCTTATTAGAGAAAATGAGGGAATTTGATGCCAATATGAAGTTAGAGAATGACAAATTCCTTCATTAGAAAGATATGGACAAGCAAAGACTTGAATTTGATAAGCAGAAGAATGAAAGTGACAATCAAATTAGAAGAGAGCAAATAAGAAAACAAAATAACAATAAAACTTAGAAATAATGGGTATATATAATTTAAATCCAAGAAGAGTAGTGTGGTTTTCTCCTAATGAGCCTTCAAATAAATATGATATATGGCTTTCAAGGAATGCACACCTTGATGAAAATGGAGAACCTACAACTGACTCTAATTCTCAAAGAGATTGTGACTATATATTTAAAATTTATGATTGTGGCAAGTGGAATCCTATTGTTGGATTTAATACTACTGCTGCAAACAAGATAAATACTGTTGCATCTGCTGATGGTTACCAAGAAAACCATGTTCCGTTATTTGGTAATCCAGATAATTCTCCAGATGAACTTGTTGATGGTGGCACTATTGGAGATGTTATATATGAGCATATGACAACATCTGATTGGGAGCATATACTTGAAAATGGTGGACTTGGAACAGCTATAACTAAATATTCAACAGAAAATCCATTCCATTTGGGTTATGCTGGTCATCAAATAGTTGGTGGTATATGGGCTGATAGATTTACACTATCATACAATGATACATCTGCTGTAAATAAAACCTATTTAGCACAAGCAAAGTACAAATATCAGCAAACCGCAAGTGATTACAACTTATATGTACATGCAAAAGATATTATTTCTGCGGTAAATACATACACGACAGATAATCCTAGTGAGCCAGGTATTCAACCAGGAGGAGATTTTGAATGGAGATTTGCTACACCTACACAGTGTGGTGGTATATTATCTGCAACACATCCAGCAGCAAGCTCTGCGTTTAAACCAATAGAAGTTAAGTTCTATCCTACAGTTTAGGGTTATTATCAGAATGAACAACATAGACTTTGTGTATCAGCAAGTGATGTTATACAATAGATAAATAATTATTACAATGATAATCCTGGTGGTTCGTCTATAAACATAAATTGGAATTCAACCACAATACATCAGTTGGCAGAAGTTCTTTATAATATCTTCAAGAACTCTTCATCTCTTGGTTTTGACGATACTTGGAATCTTGCAAGTGACCCTCATGTGTATCCTCATATTTGGGGTGTTAACCAAACAAATAAAGGTAAATTCTTAAAGATTAAAGATGTGTTTCCGAGTGAAGGTTCTGGATGGTCACAATCTAACAATGCCATTGAATGGGTGGATTTACCAACAGGAACAACATATACACCAGGAACTGGAATAACGATATCCCAACAGAATGAAATAAGCATTAATACTACTGGAGCTTCGACAAATCAAGTTCTTACAAAGACAGCAAATGGTATTGGTTGGACAACCCCACAATAGAGTACAACCTATACTGCTGGAGATGGTATAGAAATAGATGAAAATCAAAATAATGCTATTTCTCAACATATAGAGAGAATAGAAACAGGTAATCCACCAAGTGAATTATATGTTACATATACTGGAGTAAGAGACGCACTTTAGGTTAATGGTAATAGTTATGGAATAACTATTAAAACTTTTGATTTTTATTATAATCCAACAGCAAGCAACTATATCTTTAGTCTAGTATCTAATGGATAGCAGTTCTTTTCTACAAATCCAATCTATCTTAGAATAAATGCAAGTTATATTGATTTGACTAGTGATACAAACTATATAAGTAATATAACTCCAACTAATGGTAGATTTCCGAAAGGTGAATACTTTGTAACAATTCAATTTGGATTTGTAAAACTTGAATTTATAAATACAATTCCAAATCAAACGACTTAATCTTTTTAAATATGATATTTAATAACCTATTCAAATCAAACGACTTAAAGCAAAAGTCTCCATCTTGGCAAAATAAGGATGTTATAGTAATTCTAGATAATGGTCATGGTAGGGAAACCTTGGGTAAGTGTAGTCCTAAATGGCCTGACGGAACTCAATTATTTGAATGGGAATTCAACCGTGATATTGTTAAGCGTATAGCCAAACAACTTGAACAATCTGGGATAAAATGCCATATATTGGTTCCTGAAGATAAAGATATCTCTTTGCAAGAGCGTGTTAAGAGAGCAAATAAAATCTATAGTGACACTAAGAAGAAATGCTTTGGAATTAGTGTTCATGCCAATGCTGGCGGTGGTACTGGATGGGAAGTTTGGACATCAGTAGGAAAGACTAAATCTGATGATATAGCAACAATCCTTTGGGAAGAAATGAAAACTGAGTTTCCTTCAAAGAAGATGAGACTTGACACTTCTGATGGTGATGTTGATAAAGAAAGTAATTTCTATATCCTTAAGAATACAAAATGTCCCTTTTGCTTAACGGAGAATTTCTTTATGGATTACTATCCTGATTGTCAATTGATTATGTCTTAGTCTGGTAGACAAAAGATTGCTAATGCTCATGTGAGGGCAATAAAGAAAATTTTGATGAAACTTTATTAAAATGAAAAAATATATTTATATAATAATAGCATTGGTTATTCTGTGTGGGTTTGGGATATTCAAGAGTATTGAGTATTCCAAACTCAGCAGAAAATATGATACTGCGCTATAGAATAACAAGGCTTATGAAAGTCAACTTGATGTTATTCAAGATGAGAATAAGATATTTCAATTTACAATAGAACAACTTGAAATTCTTAACGACAAATCAATAAAGGAACTTGATTCGATACGCAAAGAACTTGGTATCAAAGACAAGAAGTTACAATAGATGGGTAAAGTTAAGGAAAAGATATATATTGTAGATTCTATTATTGTACACGATACTATATTTGACAATCCTGATTTTGTCTTAGATACATGCCTTGGTGATGAATGGTATTAGAATTGTTTACATATGGCATATCCTAATGAGATTTCCTCATAGATTGACATAAATACGGATTTAAACTGTTTTATACATACAACAAGGGAAACCATCAATCCACCTAAGAAAACGTGGCTAGGACGCCTTTTTTAGCGTAAACATACTGTAATTAATGTTAATGTAGTGGAAAACAATCCACATTCTAATGTAAAAGAAGTTAAATTTATAAAAATATTAGATAGATGACTATAGATTGGACAGAAGTAATTGTATAGATAATAACTGTTTTATTTTCTGGAGGTTTTCTTTTTGGACTATATAAACTAATTAAATATAGAAAACAAAACAAAACCATAAAAGATAATCAAGCTAATAATTCCACTACTGAAAGTATTAACATGTAGTTAGCTTTAATGAAGACTTATTGGACTGATATGATGAGTATGATGGAAGATGTTAAATAGTCTGCCAAGTAGGGTAATTTAAACTAGAATTAGATAATGTCTAGTATAAAGATGCTAGATAATAGAATGGATTCTATGGAAGTTACATTAAGTAATCTTGTAGAGTGGGCAGATGGTCCATTTAATTAGTTTCTTGCTGATAAACAGGAAAGTTTAAAAGAAAGTAAACATTCAGAAAAAAAGAAATAAACTATAATCAATTTTTTATTAATGTAAATATAAGAAGTAATTATGACTACTGATAAAACAATAAAAAGTAAATATCAGCCTAAACAAACAAATGTAACTTGGGTTGATTTAAGTGGTGAAACTCCTGTTGAGAAACATTTTATTAATGGTAAATGGGCTGAAATTAGTGGAGGTGGTAAAGGTAGTCAACAAGATCCTGGATACACTGTAACTAAATCTTATGTAACTCTTGACGAAGAGACTTTAACTACAAATCCTGGAGAAGGTTTTATAGTTGGGTTTCAAAATGATTTTCAATTGATTTATGGTGACACATATATTGTAACTTATAATGGTGTAAAATATAAATGCGTTGCTGATAAAGATTATGAGTGTATTTGGATTGGAGGACATAATGGGGATTTTTCAGAATATCCATTCCGAATAGCATATTTCTTTAATGAAGAATATACTTTATTATTTGCTGAAACTCAAGGTACTTATACTGTAAAGATAGAACATCTTGAAGAATTAGTAGAAACTACTCATGATTTTGAAAGTGCTGTCAAAGATGTTTTACTTACGAATAAAAAGAATTTACTTATTTATCCAGATACAATAGACTCTGAATCTTCTACGGTAACTGCTGTGTATAACAAAGAATTTGTTACAGGAAACACTTATATAGTACCGTTTGAGGATTCTTCTGGGATTCGCTTTTTGCCTTTTTATTTAGAATCTATAGAATATCATTATCCAGAAGGAGAACCTTCAATCAATAGTCCAATTATGACCAGCATAATGACCGATAGGATTGGAAGTTGGATTAGAGATGATAACGGTACTATTGCATTTATACCAGAAGGCAATGGCTTAAGTGATGGATATATAATACGAATAGAAAGCTATGATGGCATTAATTGGAGATGTTATTTAGTATATCAGCATGGTGAACGTTCATAAGAACTTCCAACAGTAGTTATTACTTAAGATTGAAGGGTACGACTCTACAAAGTAGCAATAGTTCTACTGGTAGATATTGGAGAATATTTTAAGTAACTTATCAATAAAATAAAAAATAGTATGAAAAATTTTTTCAAAAACATTAATGAATGGCTCAATGAGCATTACTTCCTTTGGGAAGAAGAAAACAAAGAAGGTGTTGTGAGAATTATCTCATTTATAGTTACTCTTGCTTTGTTCATCACTTTAGGTCTTACAAAGTGGATGCATCTTGACAAGATGATTCAACTTTGGGCTGCATTGGTTGGCTTTGCATCACCTGTGTTGGCTGGTATTATAGCTATTATCAAGAGACAGAAATGGAATCCTTGGTATTGGTTTCCGATACTTAAAGGTGGTGTGATTGGTGGTTTCTTGGCAATGTTAATAGTTTACTTATGCAGAAACTTGTTTGGTTGCTAAACCGTGACAAACTAATGCATGAATTAGCAGGAATAGTCATAGTTGATATATTCCTGCTAATTTCATTGCTTATGTTTAATTTTATAACAAGTGTCATAATATCCTTTACTTTATCTACATTAATAATGGCTTGTAAAGAATTAATTTATGACAAACTTATGCATAAAGGAGTTTGTAGTTTAAAAGATTTTATTGCAGGAGAACTTGCGATAATATTCCAAATTGTAGTATTTATAATCTCATATATAATATGATAAGTTATAGATAGTTTTGGTCATAATAATACTTATATGATATGAAACAAGTTAAGTTATAGTAGGGAGATTCTTTTGTAATGACAATATCAAATAAAATTGATGGCAATTTTATAGATTTAAGTAGTGGCGAATAGGTTGTTATAGGATTCTATGATGAATACTGTAATAAATATACAATGAAATTATCTAAGAGTAATCTTCATAAAGTATCACAAGGTATTTATCAAACTACAATATCACATGATGTGACCAAGAATTTTATTGGTAATATCGAAGTTTAGGTTGCTATAGTAAGTTCAAGCGAAAATAGTGTTGCTCATGCGAAGAAAAATGCAACTATTTATTTTGAGGAACGAAAGTTAAATAATGAAATATGAATGTTTTAAGTAGAACAATAGATATCAAGATACAGCCTATCAATATAGATGCTCAAGTGTATGACGAAAATTCAAGTACACAAGAGCTTTCTTTTGTGTTTGGAGGTCTTATAAAAGGTGATAAAGGTGACAAAGGAGATAAAGGCGACATTGGCCCAAAAGGACAGGATGGATAGCCAGGTATTGATGGCGAAGATGGAGCCGATGGTTTTTCTCCAATAATTCAAGTAACATAGATTACTGGAGGTCATGAAATTTATATTACAAACGCAAGCGGATCAGATTCATTTAACGTGATGGATGGTGTTGATGGGTAGGATGGAATAAATGGACAAGATGGAATTTCTGCAACTATACAAGTTGGATCTGTAACAGGAGGGACAACGGCTAGTGTAGTTAATTCTGGAACACAAAGAGACGCTGTTTTTGATTTTGTTCTTCCAAAGGGAGATACTGGTATAGGTTTTCAGTCAGTAACATCTCAACAAGATGGAACAATTGACATCTTGTTGACAAATAATGATGTTATAACGGTAGACCTAAATCACACGCACCCGAACTACTACAAGAAGACGGCAGAGACTTCGCAGCCGCAGGGTGGTATGCTGCCCGATGTGACCTACAAACTTGGCACATTAACAGGAGCGACTACCTTCTCATTCGCAGCTGCCGTGAGTGGCAACATGAACCATTACTATTTCACATTCACTTCTGGAACAACCACTGTTATTCCGACATGGCCTGCAAGCATCACATCGTGGGATGGCAACTGCGTAGATTCAAACACTGGTCTGCCAGTCATCGCGGCAAACAAGACATACGAGGTGAGTGTTCTTGACGGCAACGCAATCATAAAGGAGTGGTGATATGGATGCAATGATTAGAAGACGGATGATGATGGAATTGGGTGGTGCACCAACACCGCCTGTACCACCACCTGCACCAATACTATTATACGAGAATACTTCGCCCGTAACGAGTTCTACCGATACTGGTGTTAAACTGTTTGACCCACCGATTGATTGGACTATCCTATGCGATGCCACTTGTAACAACTATGGTTGGAACAGCACTTCGCACTACGAAGGTATTTTTGGGTTAAGTCCTAACTCGCAAACATTCAGATTGGGGAAAGTAAACACGGCATACTTGATGAATAATGGTACTGCTGGTTCAAGTAAAAGTAATTACTACTACGCATTATCAATGTATAAATCAGGTGGGACATCCAAGTGCATTTCGTTATATTCAAGGAACAATGGAGCGTTAAGAAGAAAGGTTGCTATCAGATATAACTCATCGACAAAGAAACTTGAAGGAGTTTCACCCGTTGCATCCGACTTCTCGAGGTGGTACATTGTTGACGATGTGCCTCAGACTTCCTCTAATGTTATACTTCTCGTAGGAGGAATAACTGCAACAATCTACGACATCAAAATTTATCAAGGATTATTAAACGATGCAGATATGCTAAATTATATATCACAATAAAAAAATCAACAATATGACAAATCAAACAATATATCCCTACGGAACAAACGGAGAACTTCCGACATCCATCGGCATAATCAACGACCTTGTAACGGGTGGCGTAGACAAGGCTCTGTCTGCTGAGATGGGCAAAGAGATTGGAGAGGAAATCTTTCAAGAAGTGCTTACAGACCAAGATATTAGTGGACTTACCAAGACTGCATTGATTATATATAGTGACCCTGCAAAATGGGGGAGTAATTCTGGGAAAAGTGTAATGATGCCAGTGAATCCTGGTGAAAAGTACAGACTTGTAAGAGGTAATGACCAGAACATTCACTTTGCCGTAATGACAACAAATACTTATGGGGGTAATGGAACTAACGTAAACACATTCGCAACGGGATATACAAATCGCGTAGTCGTGACAACGGAAATGTCGCCTTACGATGTTACTATACCGAGTGACGGCCATTACATGTACATCAGACTGACAGATTCACAAGGAAACAGCCACAAGCCAGCACACATTTATCTGGTTGATGACCGTAGTTTGTCGGATAGGATAGATGATTGCAATGATAGAATAGACTCGCTCGAAGACGACATCAAAAACGGAGGTAGTGGTAAGATAGAGGATTCCATCACTGGTAATGGTGACACTGGTGTCTACTATTATTTTAACGCGAAGCCTGGTGATTATATGCACATATCTTTCCCAAACGGAAACTGGTCAACGACAAGCCAGAGAGATAATTACAACAAGTTGTATTTCGGATGGAGAGATAATAGTGATGTCAATCATTCAATGGGTTTGTTATGTAGAGAGCCTTGGTCTGTTCCTTCTTACGGATATGATATTTATATCACAGACGCTGCAACGGACATGAAAGACGCATACATTGCCTTTCGTGCAACATCTGGTCTTGTAGTTCCATTTGAAATCACCTTCCTTGACAAAGAGAAGATGAAGGATTATTTCTATGATGAGATGGCAGACACTGTGGCAAAGGTAAAGGCACGTCAAGGTAACGAGATGGTGACTCTTGCTATATGTACCGATATACATTATAGAGACATCGATGAGAGTTATAGACCATTTGCTCCATTCGCTGTTCTTGGTCTTGGTCCAACTATGAAAGAATTGTCGCGTCATATTCGTTTGGATAATATGGTTTGCCTTGGCGACGGAATTGACGGAAGGCAGACGGCAGCAAGAGGAAAACAAGATGCGCGGGATTTGTCAATGGTTTTCTCTCAAGTCGGAGTGCCTTTGTTATACACTATTGGTAATCATGACGACAATAGATATTTTGCGAAAGATAATGGTGATAGACGATTAACAAGTCAAGAGATTTATGCAGAGTTCATTCAACAAGTTGACGAAAGAACAACTGTAGGAGGTGCGATGAACGGATGCAACTACTATCGTGACATTGACCGTCTTGGGTTGCGCCTCATCGTTCTTATGAGTATCAATTTTAATGGTCAGTATTACTTCACATCCGACACGCAGAACTTCCTTACGGCCACATTCAACTCTATGCCGTCTGGCTATAAGGCAGTAATTTTCACGCACACTCCATTATTGCAAACGCATAATTACTCGACTTCGACCACAATTAACGGAGGAACGGCGGTGTCAAACATCATCGCCAACAACCTTGACAAGTTCCTTGTATTGCTTGACGGACATACACATTTCGATGACCAATGGATGTCTCCTTTTGTTGAAATAAATATCGGTTGCTCTAAGGTTTATAATCTTGAGAGCGGTTTGTCTGCTGAAGCTCCAGAAGGTGCTTATTTCTGCGAAAGAGCCGCTGGTGATGCAAGGGAGCAACTATGGGATGTTGTTGTCATTGACAAGGTAAACTCACTCCTCTCTTGCATTCGTTTCGGTGCTGGCGTGGACAGATATGTGCATCTTACTCCTGTTGAAGTTGCGGCTGGCGGCACAACAACGCTTACACCTTCAGTTTTGAACGCAGCTTCGTGGAAAACGAGGGCAAGCGAAGTATCATCAATAAGCATTGAAAGCGGTGTTGTTTCAGTGGATGCTGGTGCAACTACTGGTGCACGGCTGACTGCTATATGCAAGGATGCTTCGGACAACATGGAGTTTTGGATAATTAAAGTGATATAATAATGCAACTCTCAGAAATACTCAACATCATCTTCATCGGCACCATCAAAATGATATAGCAATGAACGAAAGAAATGTCATAGGAGGCTTCACTGCAGCGGTGTATGAAGCAAGCATAGGAGAGATTTACATCAACAGCGTTATGGGTAATATTATCATAACGGCAAGTGCTAGTTAAAAAATTGCATAAAATACTTAATGATTCAAAATAAATTATTATTTTTGCAAATGAAATTAAAAAGAATTAAAATTAAAAAACATTAATATGGAAAAATATAAAGAAAGACTAATAGAAGAACAAAAAGAACTTAAAGATAAGTTATCTAAATTAACTGAGTTTATGAATTCAGAAGACTATTATAAACTTTCTCCTAACAATAGACTTGTATTAAAGAACCAAAAGATAGCTATGGATTTATATCTGCAAGTGTTGAACATGAGAGTGTTTGAAAATGTAGATGAGGTATGTGTTCCTAACTATGCACTTATGCAAGTGTTTGGTACAGCTTTTAGTGGTAACTTTGGATTTGGTAATACTAACTCTTTCAATCAGTTAAAAGAATCTACTGATAAAGTTGATGAAAAAGGAGAATAAATAGTTGTTATTATAATAAATAATGTTTAACTTTACAAAATAAAACTTAAAGATATGGCTAAAAATAAAATAGGTAAATTATTTGATAAGACAATAGTTTGGGGATGTTCATTAGGAGAATTAGGTGATAAAGAACTCCTCTATACTAAGGAAAACAATAACATAATTCTTAAAGACAGAAATGGAATAAATGTTACTGGAAACTACAATAAGAATGTAGCACCTACTGGTAATATAAATATAACAAGTACTGAAGAAATAGATGTCTCTGCATATGCAACAGCTCAAATAGTAGACGCTAATCTTAAAGCTGAAAACATCAAAGACGGTGTTATTATATTAGGTATTACAGGTGAATATACTGGAGAAAAAGAAGAAATTGAATAATAATTAAATAAGTATGGATATGGCTGGTAGAAAACGCGGTGGAAGTATGTCTCCTAAAGCTGGTGTAAAACATAATGGACACAAGTAGAGCTGTGGAGGAAAAATCAAGGTTAAGAAGTAAGAAGCTTTATAAGGTAACATTGGTATTGCTAAAAATAATATCAATGTTACTTGCTTTTTGCTATGTTTTAAACACTACTTTATATATCTTCGGTATAGATTCTTATATTTTATCTCACATTGCAGGAATGTCCTTATTACCAATGATATTCCTTTATCTTACAAGTTATGTATTTCAGTTTTGTGAATATCATAGAATGTTTCTGCATTATGTTGTATTAAATGATATTATAAACATATTAGATGTTTATTTTGGAGAGAATATAAGTGATTGGGTATATATTTCAATACATTTAATATTATTATTTGTTTGCTTAGTGATTATTTTATATTTATATAAGAGGAAAATATGAAAGCTAAAGACCATTTGATTCTAATACATCTTCTTGAAGATAGTCTTGATATGCTTAAAAGTGGTAGTTGTGATTTAAGTGAAGAATCTTGTTATAGTCTTATAGATACAATGAGAGAATTGATACATCCTAATAAGCCTGAATTTTTAAGTAAACAATAGGCTGCTGACTTACTACACATAAGCATTCCTACATTAAACAAGAGGATTAAAGAAGGTAAGGTTCCTTAGCCTAAGAAGATTGTAGGATTAAAAGAGAAGGTGTTTCTAAAAGAAGATATCTTAAAAATAAAGTAAAATATTTTACACTTGTTTATAAACCCATTCAGTTGATACTGAGTGGGTTTTTTGTTTTATATATACTTGTTAGACAAAAATGATTTTCTGACATAGTTTTGCATCCGTAAGCTTACAAAAAAAATAAAAAAAAACAATTAAAATTTAACTTATTAAATGTAAAAATTATGGAAGAAAAAACTAAAACTTATGTGTTCAATCCTGACAATGGGATGAACAATGCTTGGCCTTGGCTTGCTATGAATAACAATGGTTTTGGCAATGGCTTAGGTGGCTGGGGAGGTGGTATCCTCGGTTTCTTTCTTGGTCTTTTGTTTGGTAACAATGGTATCTTTGGCAACGGTGGCTTTGGAAATGGAGCTGGTGCTGGATTCTTGAGTAATCAAATTAATAATGACTCTGGTAGGGAACTTCTGATGAATGCCATTACTTCCTAGGGCGAAAGACAGCATGAAGCTATTTCTACCTTATCTACTATGTTAGGTCAGGACTTTAATCTTGTGAATAATAGTATTCAAACTATTTCTACTGGTTTGAATCAAATTGCAAATGCACAAGGTATGGGTACTTTACAAGTGATTAATGCTATCTAGGCTGGTAATGCTTCTATGGCTTCACAGCTTTGTGAGTGTTGCTGCAACATGAGACAGTTGGTTACTGAACAGGGTTATCAAGGTCAATTGAGAACTATTGAACAAACCAATACTCTTGGTAATGCAATTAGTGCAAATGGTAGAGGTATAACCGATGCTATTGCTGACCTTAAGACTTCTATGATAAGTGAGTTCTGTGCTGCTAGAGAAAGAGATATGTAGAGTAAGATTGACATGTAGGGTGACATTATTACTCAGTTGAGAAATCAAATCAGTAATGATAACCAGACTTTGGCTTTCAATCGTGCTTTTGCTGCTCTTGATGATAAGATTGATGCTATTGCTTCAAAACAGCCTAATACTGTTCCTGTGCAGTGGCCTCAGTTGACAGCAGTCAACACTACTCCTTATGTATCTGGTGGTATTTATGGTAATTTTAATTCACCTTTTAATTTCTAAGGAGGACAGCCATGAATTGCTTTAACATAAACACTAATGTCAATGGTATCCCTTATTTGAGGACTACTGGAGTGACTGTTGGAACTGATGCTGTTGATTTTCAGCTTGGTTTCAGAAGAATACCTGCTGTAAGTTATCTTACAATCAATTTGAGTGATGCCATTCCTACAGGTACTACTACAACTTTGCCTATAAGATTTACTCTTAATGGTAATACCAGAAACTTAACCCTCTTAGGAGGTACTAATGTTACTGTTGCTGATGTAGGTACAGGCATCATTACTGTGTTTTATGATTGGTATAATGGTATACTACAATTGGTTTCTCCTACAGTTTAAGTTTAATCAATAAAAATGTTTAATCATGTTAAGTAACTTAGGATAGGGTGCATTGATTTATATTCTTGATAAGAACAAACCTGAAATTCACACAGCTGAGGTAGTGTAGGTTATGCCATCAATGCCAAATTATAATTTGAAGTATTAGACTGGTTTCCTTCCAAAACCCTCAGTGAACATCAAGGCTACAATGGATGGTAATGATGTGATGTTTTAGAATCTCCCTGCGGACGCAAGTATAGCTGATGATGGTAATGGAATGACAGTTAGTGAAAATAGTGATTTGATACTTAAGGAAATAAATAACCTAAAATAGAATAGTTAGAGAATTTTGGAACAAATAGAGTTCCATAAAGGCATGGTTGTCAAGTGTGATGAATTACTTGTCAAACTTGATCCCCAAAAGAGGGCAGATGCTGAAAGAAACAAAGAGATTGAAGGACTGAAAACACAAATTTCAGAAATGCATTAGCTTCTCCATAAATTACTTGACAACAAAAATGAATAAAATTATGAGTTGGACTATAATGGAAAAGAAAAGAAAAGAAGGTGAAAGAAACACCTCAGAATTTATGGAAGCCCTTATGATGGTTAAGGAAGGTACCGAAATACTTTGTGAACTTGCAGAGGAAATGGAAGAACTCTATGGTGAGAGAATGAGTATGAGAAGTGGCTCTATGGGCAGAAGATATGGCCGTAGAGATGATGAGGAATCTCAAGACTATAATGAACGTAGAGGTTATTCCATGAGGTATAAATAATTAATTGTTAAACTTTATATAGGGCAGTAGGAATACTATTGCCCTATATTTTTAATAAGAGAAATTATGGAAGCAAGATTAGACAATTATGAGGTAAAGCCAGCAGGTATGGATAACTATCTCCAAAACTATGGATGGCATTTCAGTAAGAAAATGTGTGAATGGGCTGTTTCAATGATGAAAGGTAGGGAAGGCAATTCCATTAAAATGATTGATAAGAATAGTTTAGAACAGCAACTACTGCAAAGAAACCTTAAAATGGAACATAAAGGATATGATATAGTATATGTGTATTGTATGGCTAAATCGGATTTTTTTGGAAGCAGCTTGGTAAATGATGAAGCTCTATATAAGTATGTATATGACTATATAGGAGATAAAGATGGTTATGATAGTATAGCTTTTACTAGATTCTATGCTGATACCATTGCTAAAGGAATCCCTGTAATATGGGAGGACATGATGTGATTGTAAAAACTTTCGACATAGAAAACTATAGTTGGGGAGTACATATCTATATAGGTATGGATACATATTATATAGAATAGATACTAAATGACTTAAATATAATTGGATGTCCTAAAGACTTAATGAAAGAAATTAAGGATAAAATGATAGAAAACAAGTTAAATACAGGTTTTACTTATTCAAAAGGACATCATTCAGTAATAGTAACTGCTCCTACAACTAATCCTAAACAAACTATCAATTCACTAACACATGAAGTAAGGCATCTTGTAGATGATATAGCAAAGATAGAAAAACTTAATCCTTATGGTGAGGATGTTGCATATCTTACAGGAGAAACTATGATGTAGTTGGTTGATGAACTAAAAATGATACTTTCAAAGTAATATAGGGAGTTAAATAGCTCCCTATATTTGTTTTAAATACGCTGCATTAAATTTAAATTAATATTAATGTATTAATTAACTCTAAAATAAACCTAGTTTCTTATATTCCTATTTTATATACTTTTGCAAAAAATTTGATAGGAGAAAATATTATGGAAGAATTAGGATTTGATAACCTTCTTACAGACATTGATGTAAATAACCTATTTGGTGGTATGGAAGAAGGAGCAGATGCAAATGATGATGTTGTTCAACAGGGTGATAAAAACAATGTTGAAGACGCAAAGACTGTAACAGAAGAAAGTAATAAACAGAAAAATAACATTACCGATGTAAACCCAGATGAATTGTTTGGAGGTTTGCAGGAGAGCGTAGGTGATGGAGAAGAAGAAAACTAGGGAGGGGAGAATAACTCTGAAAAGGGCGGCAACAATTCTTCTCCTAACTTTCATTCTTCCGTGCTTAACGCCCTTAAGGAAGATGGAATTCTCCCCGAACTTAGTGATGAGGATATAACTAATGTTAAGGATGATGAAGGATTTAAGGATGCTATTGAGAAGGTAATCCAAGACAGACTTGATGAGAGGACTAAAAGAATTGAGAATGCCTTAAATGCAGGTGCAGATATTGGAGAAATCAAACAGTATGAAAATATCCTTACTACTCTTAACAACATTGATGAAGATGCTTTAAAACAAGAAGGTGCCAAAGGTGATGACCTTAGGAGAAGAATTATTGCACAAGACCTTATGAATAGAGGTTATTCGGAAGATAAAATCAAAAGAGAAGTGAAGAAGTCTTTTGATGCTGGCACTGATATAGAAGATGCAATTGAAGCCCTTCAAGCAAATGTTTAGTTCTATACTCAAAAATATAGTGACCTTATTGAAGAAGGTAAGGAGCAAGCTAAGAGATATAAGGAAGATATGCGTAGGCAAGGAGAAGAACTACGCAAGTCCATCGTTGAAGATAAGGGCATCTTCGATGAAATTGGAATGGACAAAAGAATGAGGCAGAAAGTCTATGACAATATCAGCAAACCTTCATATAAAACTAAGGATGGTAATTGGTTGACAGAAATCCAGAAATATCAAATGGAAAACCAAGCAGACTTCCTTAAATATGTAAGTTTGTTCTACACTATGACTGATGGTTTTAAAGACCTTTCTCCTCTGATTAAAAAGCAAGTTAAGAAGGAAAGAACTTCCAGTATCAGGGAACTTGAGAATAAACTCAAGGGAACTAATAGAGTTAATTCTGGAAAACTTAACTATGTTAATTCAAGTTCGGAAGAAGATGATGATTTGAAATTTCTTTTTGGAGACTAATTACTAATTTTTTAAATATAAACAATTATGGCAGGATTATTGAGACCTGGAATGTCTGTTGGACCTAAAAGATGGAAAGGGTTGCAGACTAGAGAATCTTTAGCCTACTTATGTATGCATAACCAACAGTAGGCTGCATAGAATGTTGTGAATTTGATGGCTTGGAGATACGGCAATACCCTTGATACTTTGATGTCCAAATTGCCTACCAAGACCTTTAAGACTGATGATGAATATACTTGGTATATTCAGGGACCTTCTAGAAAGAACTGGCCTTTGCTTGAAGCAAGAACTCTTAATGGTAATGTTGTTACTACTGGTACTGTTGGTGCTAACCAAGAGCCTTTCTATTTGGTTTTTGGTAATGACTGGGTGCATAGAGGTGCTACTATCGTTGGTGAGTTGAATGAGGTCTATCAGTTTGTTGTGATGGATGAGCCTAGATATGAAGGTTCTAACACTGTGTATAGAGTCTATTTAAGTGGTGCTAATACTGCTGGTATTCCAGCTGAAAGACTGCAACCTGGTGAGAAGTTCAGCTTTGAGGCAAACTTTGTTGAGAATGGTTTGGATAGAGAGGTTGGTGACCTTCAGGGTGCAACTCATGCTCAGATGAGAAATGAGTTCTCTACTATCAGAAGCAAATACAAAGTTGATGGTGCTATGTGCTATGATAAGATGGCTGTTGGTTTGCAAGTTGAAAAGGACGGCAAGATGGTTACTTATGATGGCTGGATGCTTTATGTTGACTTCTTGTTTGAAAGAGACTTTAGAGACCAAAAGAACAGAGCACTTGCTTATGGTAAGAGCAATAGAAATGAAAATGGTGAATATATGGACTTTGGTCCTTCTGGCAAGGCTATTAGAAAGTCAGCTGGTTTGTATCAACAGCTTGACTATGGTAATGTCAGATATGTCAACCAATTCAATCTTAGAGTACTCGAACAGTCACTTATGGACTTGATGAGTGGTAAGGTTGACTATGCTAATAGACATGTTACCATTACTACTGGTGATGGTGGTGCTATGGACTTCCATAAGGCTATCTTGAATGAAACCCAAGGTTGGACTAACTTGACTCTTGACAACAGTTCTGTCAATATGATTCAGAAGGTTAATTCGCCTTATCATCAGAATTCCTTGAGTGCTGGCTTCCAATTCACTCAGTGGAGAAGTCCTATGGGTATTGTTATTGACCTTTTGGTTGACCAATCCTATAATGACCCTGTGAGAAACAAGATTAGACTTGATGATGGTTCTCTTGCTTATTCTCATAGAATGGATATTATGGACTTAGGTAGTGGTACTGAACAAAACATCTTCAAGTGCACTACTGAGGCTTATCCTGAGGTGAGAGGTTATCAAGCTGGTCCTTTCGGTAATCCTTTCACTGGTGAAATGGGTAACAACCACGCTTCTTATGATGAGAACAGTGCAGTTGTCCATAAGAGAGCTGTCTTAGGTATGTGTGTGCTTGACCCAACTAGAGTGGTGTCTATCATTCCTGATGTGTTGAGAGGTTAATACAACATACTTTAATATATTAAAAAGGGGGTGGTAACCCCATCCCCTTTTATTTATCAAGTAGTAGTTCAGTTGGAAGAATACTGGTTTTGGGAACCAGAGGTCATAGGTTCGAGTCCTATCTATTTGACAACTTTTTAAAGGAGAAAATAAAATGGAAGAAGAAATTATTGAAAAGAAAGGTAAGAAACAAAAGGATACTTCTGCATTGAAGAGTTGCCTTAGAAATGAAAGAGTTATTGTAAGATTCATTAATAAGCCTTCACCTCTTATTAAAGACCCAGAACATACTTTGAGTGGTGGTCTTGTTGAAGGTGGTCATGTTACATTCAGTGGTCCTCCTAGACTTACAAATGGTACTATCAAGAACTGCTTGACTAATGATGAAAAGGCTTACTTAGAATATGCCTTAGGACTTGAAGATAATGCTTTATCAGTTTATAGAAAAGATGAAGATAACTTCTGGGCTAGTGGTAATGGTAATGTTGAAATTACCTTAACTAAAGAAGATTCATATTTGAATTTAGCTAATGCTCATGATTATATGGTCTATAAGATGTTGCTCTCTTGGTCAGACTATATCTGTCCTTCATTAGAGCAACTTAGAAATGCTAACAAGGCAACTTATAGATATGTTATCATTAATGAGAATGATGAAGCTAAGGCTGCTGATGATGAAATGAGTGTTACTTCAAGATGCTATTTTGCATTTGGTCAATATAAAGATAATGTTGAAGTACTTAGGTTTGTCATTGAAACACTTACTGGTAAGAATTTAGCTCCTTCAACTAAGATTGAATTCTTGCGTCAACAGGCTAATGAACAAATCAAGGCTAATCCTAAGCTGTTCTTAAATGTAATTGAAGACCCGCTTATTGAAACCAAGACTCTTATTCATCAGGCTGTTGACAATGGTATTATCTCAAGAAGAGGTGACTTCTATTATATAACTGAAACTAATCAAGCTCTTAGTGAAGGTAATACTGACCCAACAATCACAAATGCAGCTAAGTTCCTTGAAAGTCCTAAGAGACAAGACTTGTTACTTACAATTCAAGCTAAAGTAAAACAATAAAACAATATATAAAGTAAGGAATAAATATTATGACTACAACAGAAATGTCCAATGAGTTTGACATACTCTATAATCAAGTCAATTCAAATCAAGCCCCTGGTGTTGATGAATTTGAGAAAAGTGTGTTCCTTACTAAAGCATAGAACCAGGTTATTCTTGCAAAGTTTGACCCTAGGGGAAATAAATTCCAAGCTGGATTTAACATTAACGATTTAGGATAGCTTAGGTAGTATGACTTCTCAACACTTATTGAGAATACTGAGTTGGATAGAATTACTTCACAATAGTACTCACCTTATGACCCAAGAGCTATTACTTTCGTATTACCAGATGATTACTTTCTTACACTAAACGAAAGTGTTGTTGAAAATTATCAACAGGTTCCTTATATCTATCAAATAATTGATATTAGTTATGGTGATTACACAAGATTAATGTAGAAGCCTTATCAGTATCCTCCAAAAAGAAGTGTTTGGAAACTTATAACAAAAAATGGTACTGTAGAGGAACAAACAGTGGTAGAAGATAACCCTTAGGTTGCTCAAGTATAGACAGAAAGAGGTGCTAAGTTACATACTATACAAAGTGTTGAAGTCTCTGGAACCTTCTGTGAGTTGATAGGTAAATTTATAAATGAAGACAATATTACCTATAAAATGAGATATGTGAAGAGACCTACACCTATTGTATTGGTAGATTTAAGTTCTGATAACCTATCAATTGATGGTGTTAGTGAAGAAACGCCTTGCAAGCTTCCTGAAGGAGTGCATCACATTATTGTTCAAAGGGCTGTTGAACTCTGCACTGCTATATACAATCCATAGGCTTTAGGCAATTTGGTTGGAGTAGGTAATGCGAGTGCAACTGATTTAGGAATAATTTCAAACAATAGTAAGGAGAAAGACTGATGGATACAACAGAAATGAGTGACTTGTTTGATGAGCTTATAAATGCTTATTCTTAGACTCCAGAGAATCCTAAGGACATATTAGTATTCAACGAATATGAAAAGTCATTATTTCTAACTAACGCTTAGGAGCAATTGGTTATTTCCTTATATAATGGTAAAAACAGTATGGGCAATATGTTTGAACTTACTGAAGAAGACAGGAGAATATTAAGTGGACTTGTCAGGTCTATTACGTTGGAGCCTACAAATGAACAAAACTCTAACTGTTCTTGTAACAGACAACAGCATATAACAACTAATTCTCAATTCTTTAGTTTACCAAAGGATTTAATGTTCATAACTTATGAAAGTTGTAATTTCAGTTCAGATGATTCTTGCTTAAACAATAAAACTGTTTAGGTCTATCCTACTACTTAGGATGAGTTTCATAAAATAAGCAAAAATCCCTTTAGAGGACCTAACGGAAATAGAGTATTAAGGCTTGATATACAAGGCAATAGAGTTGAGTTAATATCAAAGACTCCTATTAAAAACTATTTTGTAAGATATATAAAAAGACCAAGACCTATTATTCTTGTAGATTTGGATGGAGATTTGTCCATATAGGGACAATAGTCAATTATGGATAGTGAGTTGAATAGTCTTCTTCATGAAAAAATAGTAAGACTTGCAGTTTAGCTTGCTCTTTAGACTAAAAACATAAAACAACAATAATAAAAAAATTTAAATTAATTAATTCACATTTTGTTTAACTAAACTTTAAGAAAAATGTTTACACAAAATCAAATTAGACAGTTCCTTCCTGTTAGTGGCTATCAGTCTAGCACTATGGCTGGTGGTAGTGATAATGTTGGTAAGGTGAAAGTCACTGCTACTCCTGAGGGAGAGTACAATGTTCAATATGTTGATTCAACAGGTAAGGTGATTTCCTTCCTTATTCCTGCAAAGAATATTCTTTGGAAGAAAGCTACACCTGCTGCTAAGATGGCTTACACTTCTAGAGCATCTTTAATCACTTTGAATAGTAATTATCTTGTTGATACTGACGATGATAGTACTGGTGATGCTGTTGTTAGTGGTCAAGATTATATCCTTAACGTGAGAATCAATGGTCTTTATTGGGATTCTGATGAAGTGTGGGGTCATAAGTATGGTGTTGTTCATGCCACTAGTGGTATGACTCCTAAGAAATTCTATGCTAAAATGGCTCTTTCTTTAGCAAAGAATCTTAGTAGAGATGCTGCTCCTATGTTAAAGGTGTATGTTACTACTAGTACTACTGTTGTATACAGTGGTGGTTCTGCTACTGTAACTGAAGTAACTGCTGATACTGCTGAATCTTCTCTTACTGGTAACTATGTTGGTATTGTTATTGATGAGGTTGAACAACCTTGGAGATTAGGTGTGATGCCTCAACATCCTGTTGAGTTCATTGCTAATCCTTCAACTATCCTCTTCTCTGGTGAAGAAGTTGTTTGGGGTACCTCTGAGAAGATTGCTGGTGGCCTTACCCTTGGTAATGGTAAGAAAGTTGCTGATATGGAGTACTTCTACCATGCTAATAGAGGTGACTATAACAGAGAAGCTGCTTGGCCTAACAACTGGCCTTCGGTTGAACAAATCAATCCTACGAAGACTTATGATATCATTGATATTCATTGGAGTTGGATTGGTAACAATCATGCAATCCAGCGTTCTGAAAAGGATTTGACTTTAGCATTTGATTCTACTGGTCACACTGTTGCTGATGCCTTCCTTGCTGCTTGGAATGGTCTTACTGGAGTGGATGTGAATTTCAGTGCCTCTTCTCTTGCTAATGATCCTATTTTGAACTGATTTAATCATTAATCTTAAATATAGGGAGGTGGGGGTAAACTCCATCTCCCTTATTTTTTAATTATTCTTTATTAAACTAAGCGTTATGGAAATAACAAAGAATATTTATATAGATAATCAGAGATAGCTACATGTGTATGTAAATATTACTGAAGATAATAGTAACTCAGTAGATAATGGCATTTATATTACCTCTGCATAGATTTATAATAATAAGTCATATATTGATGGTAATCCTATATACAATATACATGTTGATAGTAATTCCCATAAAATAGACGAAATTATTACCGACAATAATATTGCTGCTATGGATTAGGTATTGAATGAATCTTGTTATCCTACTGATTTGCATAGAAGCCTGTTGATTATAGTATTATCATTGTAGTATAGTGTTGAATACCAAAGTTCACATACTTGTGCACAAACTCCTGATGTCTTGACTTTTGCAGTATATTATCCTTGTACTCTATATACTGGACTATTACCTAGTATTAATGAACTTGAGTAGGATTGTACATAGATACCTATGAATTTTGTAAATGGCTTGTTAAGAAAGAAAGCAATTGATGCTTGCATAGAAGCAGGACATTTTGAATAGGCTTGTAAGTATTGGTGTAAGTTTTACCATAATGGGGCAGCTACTTTTAGTTCTGCTTCAACAAATAGTGGAGGTTGTGGTTGTCATGGCTAATAATATTCATAACATATTAGATAATTATTTTACTTCTCTTACAGATTATGGGTATGTAGACAGCTAGAATACATTAAAAGTATTACTTGCTGTTTTGATAGATGATGAATATGATAATATTATAGCTTGTAAACCTGAATATCAAGCAGTTTTAAATAGACTTAGAGTAATGTTAGACAATTCATCTTGTATATTTACATTACAACCTAATTGTGGAAGTTATTGCTAGAATCATTAAACTATAATTAAAACCTCTGTAGAGATAAAGGAATTTCTTTATTTTTGCAGAGGTTTTGTATAAAATATAATACAATGAAAGCAAAAGAGTTAGTATATATGTGTCTAGACCTTTGTAAGGAGTTTTCAGATGATTCTTCATTTACTGAAGAACATGTGTTATTCCTTTTAAATAAATACAGGTCTTTGGTTCTTAAATAGGAATATGAAAGACAGAAGAAAGAAAGTAGTATAGAAAACAAACAATCAATATGCCTTAATTTGGAAGCAGTTGATGAAAACATAAATAACCCTTGTGGAGATTTTATGTTAAGGTCAGTTGAAAAGATTCCTACTACATTGGAGTTTAGCTAGCCTTAGGTTTCTACTATAAGTTTCTTCAGTAATCCTATGATGTGTTATGTAACTCCTGAGAAACTTAAATTTGTAAACTATAACAAATTTCTTTAGAATATAATATATTGTGCATTAGCTCCTGATGGACATGTTTATCTTAAATCCAGTAATCCACAATTCCAATACTTGGAGAGAATAAAGCTCTCTGCTGTATTTGAAGACTTTGAAGAAGCAAGTAACTTATCTTGTGATGAGGAAGGAAATTAGGATGACTGTGACATTATGGAGAAAGAATTTCCTTTGGAGAGTTATTTAGTACCAGCATTAATCAATGATGTAGTAAAGCAACTGCTTGGTTCTAAGTATATTAGCTATGATAAGTATAACAATGCTAAAGATGATATAGCAGATATTGCACATTTTATAAGATAGAATATGAAGTCTTAGGCAGCAAAACAAATTGAAGGTGATGTAGACTGATAAACCAAGTGCTGAATATAGGGCAAAAACCTTAAAAATTAAAGGCAAGAGAAACCACGATGTTAAAGGTAGTGTTGGAGTAAGGGATATATATGATAAACTACCTTTAGAGAAAAGGAAAACCTGTGATTTAATCTTATTTAGAAAAATCATCAGAAAGGTTAATTTAAAGCTCTGTGAGGAAATTTCAATAGGAAATATAGTTACTATACCTTTTAAGATGGGAAGGCTCTATGTAGCCAAGAAACCTACTAAAAATAGGATTGTAGATGGTAAACTAGAAAACACTATGCCTGTTGATTGGAATAGAACTATGGCACTTTGGGAAGAAGATAATGAAGCTAAAGAAAAGAAAATTCTAGTAAAGCATAATGTGCCTTCTGTATATAAACTGACTTATGACAAACATTATATAGACTATCCAAATAAGGTATATTATCACTTTGGCTTCAATAGATAGCTAAAAGTTACTATAAAGGAAAATATAAACAATGGTAAACTTATAGATGCATTTTCAATAAAATACAAATAAGATGATTAGCAATATAAATTTAATTACAATAAAGGAAGTAATGGCTAGGGTATTGGGACATCCAATGCTTTAGGATGTTACTTTAGAATAGTGTGTAAGACATACTTTGGATTTCATAAACAAGGTAGGTTATCCTCAAATATATGATGAAAAGGAAGTTGAGGTTGAAATAAATGATTACAGGGGGTTATTACCCTGTGACTTAGTTTCAGTAATCTTAGTTAAAGATGGTTGTGAAGTAATGAAGAAAAACACTGGTTACTTCAAGAAATGTTGTGGTAATCCTTCTTATAGCACAAAAGGAAGATATATCTATACTACTTTCAGACAAGGTAAAGTATAGGTTGCTTATAGAGCAATTCCTGTGGATTAGGATGGTTTTCCTTTGATTCCTGACTTACCAGTATTTCTTAATGCTTTAGAGCTTTATATCAAATGGAGAGCTTTTATTGTCTTATTCGACTAGCAGAAGATTACTCCACAAATACTTCAACATACAGAGAAGGATTATTCAGCAGCAGTTGCACAACTTAATTCAGAAATGGCCTTACCTGACTATGCTGAAATGGAGAACATAACAAACATGATTAATCAACTTATACCAAGTGTACATGAGTATAGCAGAGCTTTTAATACTCTTGGAGACCATACACATTTGGATAATTTAGGGAGAGGATTCAATGGATAAGAAACTTATATAGGTTGGATTGATGGGAATGAATAAAGATGTCATCAATTCAAAGACTGCACAGCAATCTGCATATGAAATAAAGAACTTTAGATTAAGTGCTACATAGGATTCAAATGCTTTTGAATTAACTACTGAGAGAGGCACCAAATCAATTCCATTAGAGTGGAAAGACTCTAATGATAATCAAATTTAGGTTAAGGGAACTATTATAGGATATTGTATACTAAATAACTATTTAGTATTGTTTACTTTTGACCATCAAAGAACAGTAGACAGAATATATAGACTTACCTTAAATCCAGATGAATTTGAAGAAGAAATTACTGAAATTGTACTATTATATGAAGGAGATAAACTTGAGTTTGATACTAGCCATCTAATAGATGCAATTCCTTACTATGAAACAGAGTTAATTCAAAAAGTATATTGGATTGATGGTAAAAACTAGCCTAGAGTAATTAATATAGTAAGTGATGGAGACATTCACACTGCTTCATATCATCTTGTAGATTATGACCCTTATGGTTTTGTATAGGAAATATATGATGACTATAATTCAATTAAAGTAACTAAAGGTTATGTAGGTGGAATGTTTCATGCAGGAGTTATCCAATATGCTTATTCATTCTTTAATGAGAATGCTTAGGAAACTCCTGTGATTGATGTTACTCCATTGT
>Ga0247611_10001096_pt1 | contig 50074 bp, 51 predicted proteins | sample 177DNAGHGhighgp2_FD_192422 | JGI IMG/M metagenome (GOLD analysis project Ga0247611, IMG submission 192422) | Sheep rumen microbial communities from Palmerston North, Manawatu-Wanganui, New Zealand - 1770 DNA GHGhigh gp2 | ecosystem: Host-associated > Mammals > Digestive system > Stomach > Rumen... | reverse complement strand
TGTACAGGTGGCTAATTCCGAATGGCCGGGCCGGATTTCTTCAACCAAAGTGATAGTTTCATCATTGATGTCCTTCGTATAGATGACGGCCTTGTTCCCGTTGGGGCAAAGACCAAGTGTGAGAGAGTCGTAATTGGCGACGATATATGGAATCAAGTGAAAGTCCATTTCAGTGACAGGGGATTGTCCCCGGAGGAGCTCTCTCTTCCCTCCGTGACGATGACGGATATGGTTCACAGCAAAGTTGTCCAGGACGTGATAAAAGGAGCCATCCACCCCGGCCGATGAGAGCATAGTCAAGGTGTCGGACGATACAGACGCCAGACGGATCTTGACAAGAGAGTTATCCTGAATCTCTTTTATGTGAGTGAGGAAGTCCTGGAGACTTCCGTCGAAGTAAGAGAACAACGAGCCCATAGAGCTGCAATTTGCCCGCAAGATAAAAAGACTTATCCGTTTCATCAGCAAAAGAAACGTTTAAGTTGTAAAGTGCTGAAATAGAGAATTTTACAAAGGTGCAGAAACGGAAAAGTGGCCAAAATTGAGGAAAAAACTGCACGGTGCAAATTGCAAGTACCTGAGAATGAGCACGATACCCGTTTAACGCGTGAAACGGATCTTGAAACGGATTTGCACCAAACCACAGGAAACCGCGAGAATTAACAGACGCAAGCAAGACGGAAGGAAGAAGGAAGCGAGCCGGAACCCACGTTGCCGAGGGGCGGAGCCCCGAGGCCCCGAGCAGCCGGAGGCTGCGAAGGCAAACCGCAGAGGCGCGTAGCGCCGAGCACGAGCCCGTAGGGCGAGAAGGAGAAGCTTAGGGTAAGAAGCTTAGGGTAAGAAGAAGAGGGTAAGAAGAGGGTAAGACGACCCCATGATGTGGGGAAGCCTCAGAATAGCATAAGATAAAGAATTTAAAGGGTTAATACGAAGAGTTGAAAAAAGGGCCCCCCAATGGTAGGTTACCCTTTTTCCGGATGGGTAAGCAGAATGGCCTTAGAGGCCAACGGGGACTAAGTTATCTTTCGATAACGGGTCCTGATGGTTTCCGTCGCGACCCTCAGAACCTTTGAGATTGAACTGAGTGTTTCCTTGACCCTCTGGAGTTCCAGAGTAAAGCCAAAGGTAAACGTGGTTTTGATTTTAACCATAGCGTAATAAGTGAGTTAGGTTGACAGAAATAACCATTGGATTGGAATGGAGCCCATTGCTCCGGGAGTACGCATCCGTGAATATAAAAGTAGAGCATCTCCCATTTCCAGGAAAATGCTCTATGTTACTGCCCTTTCTCAAGGGGCCTCACTTATTACAACGCAAATATAGAGCATATATTTTGGTTTTGCAAACCTTTTTAAGGGCCTAAGTCAAATTGATTCATATCGCTTCAATTTTGTTCTGGCCCGCAAGATAAAAATAGTTATCCGTTTCATCAGCAAAAGAAACGTTTAAGTTATAAAGTGTTGAAATAAAGAGAGTTGCAGCGATATCCAAACGGATAAATTGCACAAAATGGGGCAAAAAACTGCACAGCGCAAATTGCAAGTACCTGAGAATGAGTGCGATACCCGTTTAACGCGTGAAACGGATCTTGAAACGGATCTTGAAACGGATTTGCACCAATAATATCGAAGCGATAGTTTGGCCGAGAGGACAAGTTAGAATAAGGTAGGGGACAAGTAAAAGAATCGAACAACCGTCCTGGATACGGTTCCAAATACTAAAATGGAAGTAACAAATCAATTGAAACGGCAGGTGTGGGAGAAAGGTCAGAAAGTGGATGGCTTTAATCCCGATATGTACCGCAAGGACCCTTGTGGAGCGTGGATTGTGTGGGATAAGTATGGCGTTCAGGACAGCATCTACGGCTGGGAGATTGACCATATCTTCCCCCAGGCAACCCTGCAAGAGAAAGGCTTCAGTGCCGCTCTTATCGATGACCTCCGCAACCTCCGCCCCATGCAGCATGAGAACAATGCCAGCAAGAGCGATGACTATCCCTCCTATACCGCCGTTGTGACTTCCGACGACAAAAAGAATATATATAAGGATGCATCCCTCACAGTAAACGAGGCTACCCGCAACCTTCTGGCCCAACTGTATAAACTCTGAAAACCGACAGCTATGCTGACAAGAATCAAGATATTCCACCTGTTCAACGTCTACAACTACGATATTGACTTGACCAATGCTGACGGGACGGCCGTGAAGTTCATCACCGCCCCCAACGGCTACGGAAAGACCACCATACTGGACTTTGTCGAGGCTGCCATGCGTCAGACCTACGATAGGATGTTCCAGATGCCGTTTAAAAGCTTCGAGCTATTCTTCGACGAAGCCGGCACAGAGGCTGTTTACCAGTATTCCGTCACCCGCACCGACGAAGAGTCAAAGGCCGTGGATACCGATATTGTTCAGACGCTCAGTAAGAAGCTGCAGATTCGTCTGAATCGCATCTCCGGGAGCGACGAAACCCTGATAGAGGAATTTGTTGTCATTCAGGCAGCAGACGGAACCATTACAACGTCGGGACGCACAGATAATACCCAGATGTTCTTCATTGCGAGAACCTGTTTTTATCTGACCGACGACCGTCTGTTGAGCCAGAAAATGGATGTTAAGGACGAGACACTCTATATTGAGGACAACCCTCTGCGCAAATATCCCCTGGAGTTGAAGGAAATCCTCTCCTCTCCGGAAAAGAGCAAGGAGTACGAGTCTCGCATTGCCTGTTTCCAGGCCATCATCAATCGTTGCGAGTTTGCCAACAAGCACCTTGAGATAGACCAACGTTTCGGTTTTCGTTTCATGGCCGAGGACGAGCTGCACACCATTTTGTCGCTCGACCAGCTCTCATCTGGTGAGAAGCAGATGATTATCCAGCTGTTCGAACTGCTGTTCCATGCACAGTCGGGCACGCTGGTACTGATTGACGAGCCTGAGCTTTCGCTCCACATGATGTGGCAGATGAACTACATGAAGAACCTGTCCGAGATTGCGCAACTTCGTGGCTTCCAGTGCATAGTGGCCACCCACTCACCGCAGATATTCAACAGCCTGTGGTCAAAGAGCGTTGATCTGTTCACCCTGTCAAGCCAAGCATAATATGTTACAGTCTCTCAAGGATACCGTTCTCGAGCCCGTAGACACCAAGGCTGCCATTCGTCAGGCTATGATGTCCCCTGCGGGATTGCGTGTGGCCTGGGTAGTGGTGGAAGCCGAGGAGGACGTGGCCGTGTACGAGAAGTTCATGCGTCCCGACTCTACGGTTGTCAAGACCTCCGAGGGTGAAACCGGCCGTAAGGGATATGCCAATGTGGAGATCATTGTGCGTGAGATAAAAGAAGAGGTGCCGGTGGCGCATATCATGGGAATCCGTGATGCCGACTATTCGCGTTACGAAGAAGGCTTTACCGCTCCCGACAACATCTTCCTGACTGACCGTCGTGACTTGGAGATGACACTTCTGGAGGCAGAGTCCGTACAGCAAGCGTTACGCATTTGGGCACCCGACTATGATGCAGCTTTTGCTAAGTGCATCCCTGTGTGCCGCCACTTTGGCTATTTGCGCATCTATAACGATGTGGCTGATTTGTCGGTGGTGTTCCACAAGAACCTGCGTCCGGCCAAATACTGGGATTTCAACCAGCACTGCATTGTGGAAGGTTGGGAGCAGGATAGCACGGCCAAGTTTGTAGCCTTGGCAGGGGACAAGTGTACGGCCGCAGACGTGAGTGCTTTCATAACCACTCACTCGTTGGAAGGCGAGAGCCTTTACGATATATGCCGTGGCCACGACTTGCTCAAGCTTTTGTCACAGGCGCTGATCTATATCCAGTATAAGGTAGAGAACATCATGGCGAAGATGATAGAAGCCTATAGCCTTGATGACTTCAAGATTACGCGGCTCTACGCAAGCATCCAGGCCTGGCAAGAAACCGAAGGCGTAACAGCCCTGGCCGCCTAAAGCCTCACCGGCGGTAGCCGGTAGGGCTCCGACCGAGGGGCGGTAGCCCCGAGGGAGAGAAAGAAACCGCGTTTAACGCGTGAAACGGATCTTGAAACGGATTTGCACCAAACCATAGTGGGCGGGAACACCCCAACGACGAGCCCACGAAGACGGGAGAAAGTAATCAACGAAATAAAAAATAGCAACCCCAATCACAAACGTTATGGTATTAGAAAAGCTGGCATACATCATTGCTGTGGTGAACGAGTTTGCCGCACGGTTTTCGCTGAACTCGCAGCAGGCGTACCGCTATCTGGACCGCTTCAAAGGCATTGACTTTGTGGACGAGTTCTATAATGTGGAGCACACCCTCCCGTTCGACGACGTGGTTGACGACCTGACAGTGGTGTGCCGTAAGAATGGAGGAGCGCTGGCATGATTCTGTATCACGGTTCCAATGTGGCCATCGAGGAAGCCGCCAAGGCCGATGCCAACCTCATTGCGTGGGAGCAGTTTGTGAAGGAACTGGAGAACAAGAAAGGCGAGACTTTCCAGTACTACTTTGGTACCGACAAGTCGCTGAAATACCTTAAGAAGCTATGAGTACGTCCGAAGTCACCTTTATGATAGAAGAGCTGGTGAAGGAACTGGCCCTGCGCCTGATGGACGAGCGAGGCCTCACCATGCGGCAGGCGCTTGACACCGTGTACAACTCCGAGACCTACACCAAGGTGCTGGACCTCCGCACGGGCCTGTTCTCACAGAGCACCACCTACGTCTATAGCATTCTTGAGACCGAGATCCTGACAGGGAAGATAGGATAATCCCCAAACGACGAAAGATAATACGACCATGACACAACTATCAGACAAAGACCACAAGGCGCAGATGGAGGACATGAAGTCCTTCGACGAGCAGATGCCGTGCGTGGGCATTTTCTGGTACGATCCTCAGGACAATACGCTGTTTGGCGTACGCAAGAAGGAACTGACGCCTCAGATGGTTGAAGAGGCTGCCGAGAAGGGCAAGCCGTTCATCAACTATCCGCAGTTGCATAGGCAGGTATGGGCGAAGGAGTATTTCCGTGCTCAGGCCAAGCACCTGGATACCAAGTTCAAAGGCGACTACACGCAGGTGCCCCGTGGCCGAGTAGCATGGACTATTGACAAGTTCATCGTGCTCGTGGGCAAGTGGGCCGAGCCGATTCAAGAGAAACTCACCGAATTGCTGGAGCAGGAGTTCTCCCTGCCGTACTTCGAGTTTGTGTATGACGAGCACTGGGACCTGGGACACGGTTGGAGTGGCGACATGCCAAAGTAAAGGCCCCGGCAGGCGAGCTCCAAGCAAGACGCAAGCAAGACAGAAGGAAGAAGGAAGCGAGTCGGAACCCACGTTGCCGAGGGGCGGAGCCCCGAGGCTCTGAGCAGCCGCAGGCTGCGAAGGCAAACCGCGGAGGCGCGAAGCGCCGAGCACGAGCCCGTAGGGCGAGAAGAAAAAGCTTAGGGTAAGAAGAGGTCAAGAAGAGGGTAAGATAAGAAGACGAGTTAACAGTTAACAAGTTAACGTTTTAACAATTTAACATACGGGCCGATACCGAGGCCGATGCGAGATAGGGCAAGAGGATAGGGAGAGATGCTGCTCAGTATTGCCGGTCAGAGCAGAGGAAAAGAATACCAGACCCCATCCCAACTATTTGAAACACCACCCCATGGAACAAACCAAAATTTTCGCTATATTTGTATGCCGATCCAACTGCAATGGAAAGACGGGCAGTCGTCCAGCCTGCTGGGATAGCGGCCGGCCGACGAGACAAGCACTGTTTCAGATGCCCTTCCCTTGTCCCTCCACATTTAACGTGGGTAGGGGACTATAGACGTGGGAAAATGTATGGGCATGGATTATTCACTCATTCCGCCCCCGAATAACCGAAAGGCATGATGGCGAACCCCAGACCTCTTGCCTGTCAAGCAAGGGCTCTAAAGCAAAACGACTAAGGGGCCAGACCACCAAGCCCCCCAAGAAAGCTTCCATACAACCATAAGGAAGTTTCATATCAATCAAGCTATACCCAGCAACAGCATCACCACTGCGCTGAACATAATAAAGACAACCATGTTAGACAAAAACAGCAAGATTTACATAGCCGGCCACAACGGGCTGGTTGGCTCTGCTATATGGAACAACCTTAAACAGAGGGGCTATACCAACCTAGTTGGTCGCAGCCACAAGGAATTGGACCTGACAGATCAATACGCCGTCAAGAAGTTCTTTGACGAGGAAAAACCGGACGCCGTTGTCCTAGCTGCAGCTTTTGTTGGCGGCATCATGGCTAACATGCTATACCGTGCGGACTTCATCATGATGAACATGAAGATCCAGTGCAACGTCATCAGCGAGGCATACGCGCACAACGTAAAGAAACTCCTTTTCCTGGGCAGCACCTGCATCTACCCCAAGAATGCGCCCCAGCCTATGAAGGAGGACTGCCTGCTCACTAGTCCCTTGGAATACACCAATGAGGAGTATGCCATCGCAAAAATTGCAGGTTTGAAGATGTGCGAGAGCTACAACCTGCAGTACGGCACCAACTACATTGCCGTGATGCCCACCAACCTCTACGGCCCCAACGATAACTTCCACCTGGAGAACTCCCACGTGATGCCCGCCATGATGCGCAAGGTGTATCTGGCCAAGCTCATCCACGATGGCGCTTGGGACAAGATCCGTCGCGACCTGACCATCCGTCCTGTGGGTGCCAACATCAAGGAGAACGGAGAGCTGGTGCGTTACGTGATTGACGGCAATAGCGATGAAGCCCTCATCCGCAAGATTCTGGCTTGGTACGGTATAGAGGATAATAAGGTGACCCTCTGGGGCACCGGCAAGCCGCTTCGCGAGTTCCTGTGGAGCGAGGATATGGCCGATGCATCCGTCCATGTGCTGCTGAATGTGGACTTCAAGGACATCATAGGCATAGAAAAGTACTCCAGCGTACATTATGGTGTGGCTGCAGATGGTGTGGTTGACCGCAACCACAGCACCGGCCGTGGCGGATACATCCCCAGCCTTGGCGAAATCCGCAACTGCCACATCAATGTGGGCACTGGCAAGGAACTTACCATTCGCGAACTTAGCGAACTGGTCGTAAAGGCCGTAGGCTTTGAAGGCGAAGTAGCCTTCGATGCCTCCAAGCCCGATGGCACCATGCGCAAGCTCATTGACGTCTCCAAACTCCACTCCCTTGGTTGGACCCATAAAGTAGAAATAGAAGAGGGTGTAGCCAAACTCTTCCAGTGGTACAAAGAAAGCCTTTCTTAACCCTCTTGGACTCTTATCAATGAAAGTCATCGAACGAAAATACCTGTTGCCCTTCATTCTGGTCACCTCCATGTTTATGCTGTGGGGGCTGGCCAACAATATGACGGACACGCTGTTGGCCGCCTTCCGCAAGATTATGCAGATGAGCGACACGCAGACTTCGTTCATTCAGATGGCTTTCTATGGCGCCTATTTCTGCGTGGCCTTACCGGCGGCTCTCTTCATCCGCAAATTTAGCTACAAGAAGGGCGTCATCCTTGGTCTGCTGCTTTACGCTTCCGGAGCCATCCTGTTCCTGCCTGCGGCCAAAGCTGCCAGCTATGCCTTCTACCTCATTGCTATCTATATCATGGCCTCCGGTTGCTCGGTGTTAGAGACGGCTTCTAACCCCTACATCATGAGTATGGGCAGCGCTGAGACCGCCACTCGCCGCCTTAACATTGCCCAGAGTTTCAATCCCATAGGGAGTATCCTGGGCATATTGGTGAGTAAATACTTCATCCTGCAGGACATCTCGCTCTACTCCGTCAGCGGCACCTATGCTGCCTTGGGCTGTGTGCTGCTGGCCATAATGGTGGTGATGATTTTTGCCCACATGCCCGAAGGAAAAGATGCGGACCAGCCAGGTTCCGTCAAAGCCACCTTCAGTCGCCTAGCAAAGAATAAGAAATACGTCTGTGGTGTTGTAGCACAGTTCTTCTATGTAGGTGCCCAAATTGGCGTCTGGAGTTTTACAATCCGTCTGGTGATGAAAGAACTTGGTCATGTGGAGGCGCAGGCCGCCACCCTCTATCTTATCTCCATCATGGGCTTCTGTGCCTCCCGTTTTGTGTACACTTGGCTCATGAAGTTCGTGTCTCCCGAGCGGTTGCTCGCCGCCGGTGCCGTCCTCAGTGCCTTGAGCGCCCTTGGGGTTGTACTCACCAGTGGATGGATCTGTGTGGTGGCCCTCATCCTCATCAGTGTATTCATGAGTTTGATGTTCCCCACCATCTACGGCATTGCTTTAGGCTCGGTGGCCGGGAGTGAGCATAAGGACGATACGAAAATAGGAGCCAGTGGATTGATTATGGCGATACTTGGTGGCGCATTGCTTACGCCTGTCCAAGGCTTGGTGAGTGATACCACCGGCAGCATCAATATAAGTTATTTAGTACCTCTCTGCTGCTTTGTAGTAGTGATGTGTTACGCATTATATTGTAGGAAAAATGCCTAAGAAAGTCTTTGTCTCGGGGTGTTATGATTTACTCCATTCAGGCCACGTGGAGTTCTTCCGACAGGCGGCCGAATATGGGGACCTGTACGTGGGAATTGGGTCCGATGCAACGATTCTGGAGTATAAGCACCACAAGACCGTCTACTCCGAGCAGGAGCGCCTGTTCATGGTCAAGAGCATCCGCTACGTGAAAGATGCCTTCATCAACCAAGGCAACGGCATCATGGACTTTGTCCCCACCGTGGAGGCTATCAGACCCGATATCCTGGTGGTGAACAGCGATGGCGGCAACGAAGACAAACGCCGGTTCTGTGAAGAGCACGGAATAGAATATGTGGTACTGGAGCGTGTACCCCAGAAGGGACTCAAAGCCCGCAGTTCCACCGACCTCAAAAAGACCGAAAGCCAGATACCCACCCGCCTGGACCTTGCCGGCACCTGGATTGACCAGCCTTACGTGAGCCAGTACGCCCCCGGCTGGGCCATCACCATCTCTCTGGAGCCCACCTTTGAAATCCGAGAGCGTTGCGGCCTTAGCACCAGCACTCGTAACATGATCAAGAAGATCTGGCCCTACCAGCTGCCCAACATGGACCCCGAGACCCTGGCTAAACTGGTGTTCTGCTTCGAGAACGATCCCGAGCGGTCCGACGGCATCATCTCCGGAGCGCAGGACTCCATTGGCATCTGCATCCCCGGCCTCTGCCGCCACTACTACAACAACCGCTTCTGGCCGGAAAAGATAGAGACTTGTCAGAACGAGGAAATCCTCCGCTGGCTCGAAAGCCACCTCATCATGATTCCTATGGAGCCGCGCCGTCCCGGCTGCTCCGTGGTAGAAGGCAAAGACATCACTGAGCCCAAGGTCAAGGCTCTGGCCAAGGCCGCAGACGATTGCTGGCGAGCCATTATGAACAAAGACCTACAAGCCTTTGGAAATGCCTTCAAAGCCAGCTTCAATGCCCAGACCGCCATGTTCCCTAAAATGATTCAGGGATGCGTCCAGGGCTATATAGATAAATACCAAGACCAAGTGTTGGCCTGGAAGATGCCCGGCGCCGGCGGTGGTGGCTATCTCGCTTGCGTGGTCACAGATGCAGACCAGTTCTGCAAAGACCATAACGAAGCCATCCGCCTCACCATCCGTAGATCCGGAATGTGAAAAATTCTCTAATTCTCAAATTCTTGATAATGAAGAGATACTGCCAAACCCTCACCCTCGTGGATAACGAGGAGCTGATACAGCAATACGTAGAAGCCCACGCCCACGTGTGGCCAGAGATCATAGAAGGCCAGCGCCAAGTAGGCATCCTGGACATGCAGATATACCGCAAAGGCCGCAGTCTCTTCATGATCATGGACACCAAAGACGACTTTGACTTCACGCGCGATATGGCCCGCCTTGCCACCCTTCCCCGGCAAGCAGAGTGGGAGGCCTACGTCTCCCAGTTCCAGGGCGCCAGCGCCACCGCCCGCAGCGATGAAAAGTGGCAACCTATGGAAAGAATATTTTAGATAATAATATGTTAGAAGACAATATGGCAAAAGTAGCTTTAATAACCGGAGTCACAGGACAGGATGGCTCATACTTATCAGAATTTCTTTTAGAGAAAGGTTACGAAGTACACGGCATCATTCGCCGCAGCAGTGTGGACTTCCGTGAGCGTATAGCGCATCTGGAGGGGAAGCCGCATTTCCACCTGCATTATGCAGATTTAGGCGACTCTATGTCCATCGTGAAGGTGGTGGACAAAGTAAAACCCGACGAGATCTACAATCTGGCGGCTCAGAGCCACGTTCAGGTGAGCTTTGACTCTCCTGAGTTTACGGCCGACGTAGATGCTACCGGTGTTCTCCGTGTGCTGGAGGCAGTGCGTGCCTGCCACCTGGAGAAGACCTGCCGCATCTATCAGGCCAGCACCAGCGAACTGTATGGTAAGGTAGAAGAGGTCCCTCAGAACGAGAACACCCCCTTCCATCCCTACAGCCCCTATGCTGTGGCCAAGCTCTATGGCTTCTGGATTGTGAAGGAATACCGTGAGGCTTACAATATGTTCTGCTGCTCTGGTATTCTGTTTAACCACGAGTCTGAACGTAGGGGTGAAACCTTTGTAACTCGCAAGATTACCCTTGCCGCCGCCCGCATCAGCCAGGGCCTGCAGGATTGCCTGTACCTGGGCAACCTGGACAGCCTGCGCGACTGGGGTTATGCCAAGGACTATGTGGAATGCATGTGGTTGATTCTGCAGAATGACAAGCCTGAGGACTTTGTGATTGCCACCGGTGTCCAGCATTCCGTGCGCGAGTTCACCCAGCTGGCCTTCCGTCATGCTGGTATTGAACTCGAATTCAAGGGAGAAGGAATCAATGAAGTAGGTATTGTAGTAAAAGGCCCCGAAGCCCTGGTTGGCAAGACCGTCGTTCGCGTAAGCGAAGACTTCTACCGTCCTACCGATGTGGTGAACCTCTGGGGAGATCCTACCAAGGCTAAGGCTAAACTCGGTTGGAATCCCGCCAAGACCAGTTTCGAGGAACTGGTTAAGTTGATGGTAGAACACGACATTGCCAAGGTGGCCGCTGAGGGGGCTGCTGCCAAGGTAAGAACCAACTTAGCTGAATATCTGGAGAAAGGTATTGTCAAGTAATAAGTTCCAGGCCCAAAAGGCGTTGCCGCCTATAGAGCCTTCCACCCAGGAAGCGGTGTCAGCCCGTGGCTCCGTTCCACTCCGCCACCGGCTGGATTATCTAAGCGGCAAAGCCGCAAAAGCAAGATAATATGGCACTCAGTAAACCATTTTGTCGTATCTACCGCCCCGGACTCAGTAGAGGCGCATTCAATGATCATACAAGAGGTTATGAATTTGACCCGTTGTTCCTTCCAGATTCTGAGAGAAAGTCTATGATTATGGCAGCAAGGCTTATAATAAATGATTTTGAGCACTTGTTTGAATACGTAGAGCCACATACTGACAATGAAAATGTGTTTTCACACCGTATTTATGAGTTGTTATTAAGGACCTGTACGGAAGTTGAGTCTTGTTGTAAAGGAATACTTATTGCCAATGGTCATGCCGCCCAAAACATGGATGACTATAAGAAGATAGAACAGGCTACTCACCTTTCTGCTTATAAAGTTCAGTATTCTAATTGGCTGCCAACCTTATATACTACACAGCCCTTTGCAAAATGGGCAACAAACGAGTCACTACCTTGGTATAAAGCATATAATGATGTAAAACATAACAGGTCTCAGAATTTCAAGCTGGCAAGCCTTAAGAATTTGCTGGATGCCATTAGTGGATTGCTTTGTATCATTCATGCACAAGTAGGTGATGTCGTGCAGCAGGTTTTTGAGAGCAACATATACTTCTCTTCAGATGAAGTTGATATTACAGTTCGTTCATTTATGATAAATCCTTATCAGTTCCCTGATGATGAGAAATACGACTTTGACTGGGACAATCTGAGAGCAGATCCTAGTCGTATACAGAACTTTGGATTTGTTTGATTACTGGAATAATGAACCCTTAAACTTGAAACCAGAGTAGAATTCTCTCATTCTCTAATTCTTGATTATGTACAACACTGATTTCTCTGAGGTAGATAACCTTCATTCCGAGTGGTCGAGGATGGAGAAGGCGGGCAGGTTGGGGTGGCTGTCAGGAGAGAGGGCGCGGCTTAGAGGGCTGGCGAACCTGTTCTCGCTGTATATCTATGCTAAGGGGGGTCTCATGAGTGATTCAGAGAGAGCTTACGCTCACAAGCTCCTCGACATGATTAACTCTGTGGATGCTGAAGGCTCAAAGGTGATGGACGAACTTAGAAATGATGCTTTCAAAGAAATTATCAAAGGTTTAATGAGATACTATAATTACGGCCACTACTCTTACGCGCATGCGGATCATTGATAAGGCAGAATGATATCCTCATATCCTAAATCCAATGAGATAATCTGAAATAGTGATCTGGCGAAACAAAGTGTATTTGCAGTTAACAAATTAACATTATAACATATTCGGCTTCCTTTCTTACTAGGAAACGAAGCCGTGATTGGGCAAAAAGGTCTTCCAAAAAGTTTGAACGTCAGAATTGACGGATTGCTTTTTTGCAAGCACTGGCTAAAATAATAGAGTTAATGAATAAAGCATTAATCATATCTCTTTTCTACATATTAGGAGGTGTGTTGGGATTTATTTTCCAACTCATTTTGGTACGTACTTTTGGAGCTTCTGAAGAAACTGATATTTACTTTATCCTTAACTCGTTTCCATCCATAATCACTGGAATAGCACCTACCATTTTTGTTTCAGTTTTTATCCCTAAGTTGGCTTCTTTAGAAGAGCGTCAACTTGGCTCATCCATACGTGGATTACTGATATACGTGACTTATACAGCAGTCATTATTGCCATTTTAGGGGGAGTGATAACATCTATATACTTAAATAAATTATACGAATTCACTTCGGATAGTTCTTATACTATTGCTTTGACTATCAATATTCTTTTTTGGCTGGCTGCATGTATTGCAATCATTAATGGTTTTCTCTCGTGTGTGAACAATTTCTTTAAATTTTTTATAGTAGTTGCAGCAACACCTTTGGTTACGTATATACTTAATATTTTATGTCTCGTATTTCTTAGTCCGTGGGTTGGTATTCTATGTCTTGGTGTTTCATCAATACTCGCTGTCGTACTTCAATTTATAATTTATGCTGCACAAATGCGTTGTATACCAATATTAAAAAAATATACAACTGACTATAGTATATGTTTCCCCTTGGGTACAATTGCATCTTCTGTTCTATTCACTGGAATATCGTTACTTCCTTTTACAACTTTTAGTAATATCTCTTATCAGTGGGCCGGCTTATTAGCTATAGGTGCAACATCATATTTGGGCTATTCTCATAGCTTTAGCGGTTTTTTGTCGACAGCTGTTAGTATGGGATTGTCGACAGTGACATTCCCTGATTTAGCTAAATCAATGAAAGAGAATAATGATGACCAAAAAAGAAATGCTATATTAGTTTTTGAACGTTCTGTGATTGTTGTAATGGTAATAGGAGCTTTTATAACGGTTGCATTCGTGGCATATAATGAGCAAATATTGAAGTTCCTCTTTCAGAACGAGTCTTTTAATGATTCAAATGTTATAGACTTTTCCAGAGTTTTGCCATTCTATCTTTGTGGGGGAGTGATTATTGGAGGTCTAAATATCGTAAGAAATTTTTATTATTCAGTGGGTTTAGAGAAAACTCTTTCATATATATGTTTAGGTGCTGTTATTCTTTTTATTTTATCTTTTCTGATTTTTCGCTCTCATGTCAATTACATAGTAGTAGCTATAATTGAAAACGGAATTTTATTATCTTTACTTTTAGTATTATCTTTTTTCCTTCATAATGAATACCAGATTTTTTCAATGAAAAATCTGCAGGTTATTTTTAGGGACATTTGTGTCTTTGTTATTTTATCGCTCTTATTAAAAACGGTATTAGGCTATTTAGAAATTCCTTTTTTACTGACCTTCTTTGTTTTTGGTGTTGCATATGTCATTATTACAGACTTAATATTGGCGAAGATATTCAAGGTACAAGAAGTTGTAGCTATTAATAATAGGATAATAACACTATTGAAATGAAGAAAGTTTTTTTAACGTACGGTACTCAGGAATATGCCAGTGCCGTGGATAGAATTTGTAAACAAGCTGATTCTACACATCAGTTTGACGTGATAAAAGTATATGGCCCTAGCAATATTTCTGAAGAAGTAAAAAGCTCCCCTCTTATGGCTATAAAACGAGGAGGTGGATTGTGGGTTTGGAAACCTGACGTGATTTTGAAAACTATCCAATTATTGCAAGATGGGGATTATTTGGTTTATTGTGATGCGGGTTGTAATATACAGGCTTGTAAAGAATGGACATGGTATTGGAATAAACTAGCCAAATATGATATTATCGCCCAACGTATGTATAATAGAACGGACAAATGGACCCGTAAAGAAATATTGGATTACTTCTCACACAATAAAAAAGGCTGGAGTAAGAACTATCAGTATCAAGCAACAATTGTTTTGAAAGTAACTCCATTCACAAGAGTTTTTGTTCGTGAATGGAGAAACATAATGCTGAAGCATCCGGAATTCGTGATGGATGTTACAAGTGATGAGAGGAAATATCAGCATAAGGAACTAATTGAGAACCGTCATGACCAGGCCGTATATTCAGCTTTACTCTACAAGTATATGTCAATTCCCAAATATGAAAAAAAAATTTTGAGGGTCTGGGAACGTATTGAAGATTTACATCCTTTTCGGAAACAAGCCATTCGTGCTACGCGACAAAGAAATGATGTCCCAGAAACAAATAAGCAAAAGTGTATAAAAATGGGTAAAAGACTAATAAAGGAGTATTTTTTGTACCCTATCGTTTTTACACCTTTGCAAATTATAAATAGCAAGTTGGAGCAAGAATAAATAATATAGAGAGCATGCTACCTCTATTCTTAATTATAATACTGTCTCTTTATGTTGTGCGCTGTGTCGTTTTCATGTTTAAACGCGAGGACGATTTATCAGCCTATGCATTTATCATATTGTATGTATATATGGTATTTGCACAAGTAGGCTATGTTTTTTTCCCTGAATTATCAGACTTAATGGGAGCATATTTCGGTGAGGTGATGTTTTATAGGGCATGGCTTTTCATGTTTCTATCATTTGTCTCTTGTTTCTGGCTATATAGAAGATTCGCTTTGTATAGAAGTAATTCTAAGGTTATTTATACGGTAAGACCACAATCTGGGAGAAAAGTTTTGTTTTATTCTTTTCTAGTTTTACTATGTTTGTGGGTATACTTTTATTTCTATACTCATCGGGCTTCTTTTGGCTGGGGCCAAGAACATTCTATGGGAGATGGTTATTTCGTATTATCTTTTAGATTGTTTCAAACGTCCACATTGATATTATATGCGTCGCTTCGACAAAAGTTTTCTTTTAATAAGCTTTTACTATTTATAGCTTGTGCATTTATTTATTTACAGGTTGATGTCGCAGCCGGAGCACGAAGTGATTTACTTTATGCTTTTGTAGGAGTTCTCTTTTTTGAGTTGTATCCATTTGTCCAGACTGTAAGATATAATAAAAAGAAATTGGTATTGTTTGGAATACTTGGTGTACTATTTATACAAGTATTACTAGCTTTATTGGAAGTAAGAGCAACCGGTAGCATCTCTTTGGGGAGTTTGATAGGGAAGGCATCAGCGGGGAGCGACAATGATATACCAGCATTTCAAAAGATATTGGCACAGGATTATTACTCTCCTTCACATACTTTGTTTCTGGCAATTAAATATCATTTTATACATCCATTTGAGGTTGTTCGTTCTAATATTGCAAATATTATAATAGGCTCTAACTATCCATATTTAACAAGTGAAATTGTAGGACTCATTAATGGTAGTTTATCAAGACATGAAGGATGGGGCTTCCATTTATTTGTTGAAGGCTATTGTTTTATGGGTATGTTTGGCTTTATATATAATGGAATTGTATGGAATGCATTAATGATAATACTACACAAATTTGTACAAACTAATAATGCATACATTAAAAGGTGCATGATAATGATTTGTTCTATTACTATCATTTCAATGATGAGGTCACAGTCTTCACAGTCATTACAAAACTTTGTTTTTACGCTAGTCCCAGCTATAATATTACTATCCTTTGCTTTTGATTCTGGAATAAAGATTTTAAGAACGACCTATAAAATGTCTTATAATGAAAATAGTTAATATCATAGGTGGTCTTGGCAATCAAATGTTCCAGTATGCATTTGCGATTGCTTTGAAATGCCAAAATTCAGAAGAGGAGGTGAAAATAGACACGCAGCTCTATCGGTTTCCTCTGAAAAAAAAATATAGAGGGAATAATTTCTACCATAATGGCTTTGAGATAAGAAATATATTTCCAAAAGCAGATATTCCTATTGCTAAATTCCGAGATTTAGTGAAATATTCATATTTTCTCCCTAATTATATCCTTTATAAGTCGTTAAGAAGGTTTATTCATTATCGCAAATCTGAATACAAGCAAACATATAAGGAGGCATATGTCTATGATTCTAATGTACCAGTTAGTGGTGCATCCTATTATGAAGGCTATTGGATGAGCCCCTCTTATTTTGAATTATGTCGTGGAGAAGTATTGGATGCTTTTACCTTTAAGGAGTTTGATACGGAAGAGAACATGAAATGGAATACGATGATACAGTCAGACAAATCCGTTACGATACACGTTCGTAGAGGTGACTATATCGGAGCTGAGAGCTTTAAAGATATTTGTACTTTGGCATACTATAGAAATGCAATAAATGAAGTAAAAAGATATATTGAAAATCCAGAATTCTATGTGTTTTCAAACGACCAAGAATGGTGTATGAAAAACCTGAGTGATGCTTTCGGCGATTCAAAGGTGTCATTCGTAACAAATAACAAGGGTGCAGAAAGCTATCGTGATATGCAATTGATGTCGTTAGCAAGATGTAACATTCTTGCAAATAGTTCTTTTTCATGGTGGGGAGCATATTTGAATAAACGAAAAGATCACATAGCGCTATGCCCAGAAAAGTGGGTGAATAATCTCAAATGTGATAATCTTTTACTAAAGGAATGGATTAAAATATCAGGAAAATGAAATATCGCACTTTTTCTTTTGTTGACAAGATATATGAAACTTTCGCTCCAAAGGCGGAAGGACTTGAAGCTGACACAAAACATATCGTAGACCTTATAAAGGGTAATAAACCTTGTATGATATCTCGTTTTGGTTCTACTGAGCTTCAAACACTTTGGTACTCACGTTTTTTTCCGCTGTCACTTCCATTGAAGTCGCGTACCTATTATAATATCCAAAATGCATCAGGTTTCTTTCCTGTTACCCATAAAAACCTTAAACGGTTCTATCAGGAATACAACGCTGATGTAAAGGAGATGGATATACTGGTCAGTTGGCGTATCGAAGAATTATTCTTTAAAGATTGGATACGAATGAAACAGATAATAAGGAAAACTACAATGGATACATTCTATGCACAGGAAAAACCGTGGACAACAGCTTTGGAAGGAATGCGCGTCTTAGTTGTTCACCCTTTTGCGGAAACTATTGAAAAACAATACTACAGCGTCAGAGATAAACTTTTTGACAATCCAAAGATATTACCCGTTTTTTCTTCATTACAGACAGTGAAAGCTGTACAATCTATAGCTGGAGAGAAAGTTCAGTATTCAGATTGGTTTGAGGCTCTTGACTCTATGAAGTCAGAAATAGACAGAAAAGAATTTGATATAGCACTAATTGGCTGTGGCGCATATGGACTGCCTTTGGCAGCCCACGTTAAGCGTATGGGTAAGAAATCTGTCCATATGGGGGGCATTCTTCAGTTCCTATTTGGAATTAAAGGTAAACGCTATGAAGAGAATCCGGACACGGCTAAGTCTATTAATGAATTTTTTGTTTCTCCTTCAGAAGTCGATAGACCAAAGTTGGCTGAAAAAGTCGAAGGGGGATGTTATTGGTAATTTTTTAGACAAATATGAGCGAAATAAGATTTAGACTGGCTAAGCCAAGTGATGCTAAGCAGATAGCAAACTGTCATTGGCATGTGAGGGACAGATACTCGCAAGGGATATTTCTTTCCTTAGGGGAAGGATTTCTAAGGGCATATTATAAGATTATACTTAATGACCCGTGGGAAGTAGTGGTTTGTGCTGAAAACAAGGAAGGGAAAATAGTTGGTTTTTGTAGTAATACGATAGATGCAGAAGCACAAGCGAAAAATTTAAGAAAGCATAAGATTAAACTTGGCGTAGCAGCTATTGGTGCTATGATTAAACGACCTTCATTGATTAAAGAGGTTTGGTATAGATACAAAGCACTTGATTCGTCTAATAGTGGCCCAGCGTTTGTTCACACTACTGGTGTTCGGGGGGAGTATTGGTGCTGGGCTAAAGAGGACGATTCATATCAGTCTGTCGAAATGTCCAATATAAGCGGCTATTTACTTTATGACTTAGGTTATAAAGAGACCTATTTTGAGGTGGATAAATTCAATAAGCAGGTCTATAAATATCATATAAAGGTCAATAAGGCTGAACCTATTGAGGAAATTACATTGCCAGATGGCAGAGAGAGGGTATTGTTTAAGAAAATTTTAAAACCAAATAAGTAGTACAACAACAAATAAAAAAGATTATGGAAATTAAAGAATTTATTGAGAATTTTGCAAATCAGTTTGAAGATACTGATGCAAGTGTTTTTAAGGCAGAAACGGTTTTTAAAGAGTTAGACGAATGGTCGTCGCTCGTTGCCCTGAGTGTTATTGCTATGGTTGATGAAGAATATGATATCACAATTAAAGGAGAAGATATCAGAAATTCTAACACTATAGAAGATTTGTTCAATGCTGTAAAAGCAAAAGCATAGTGTATGTATAACCCATTCTCTCTTTATGGGAAGACTATTCTTGTGACAGGCGCATCTTCAGGAATAGGAAAAGCAGTTGCTATCGAATGCTCCCGCTTGGGCTCCAAAGTTATTATTACGGCACGTAATAATAATAGACTAGAGCAAACTTTGAACGAACTAGAAGGCGAAGGACATCAAATGATAATCTGTGACCTCAATAATGAAGATGAAATTGACAAGATGGTAGCAGAATTGCCAGAAATCCAAGGATTGGTTAACAACGCAGGGTTTACTAAAATTCTTCCAGTACAGTTCATAAATTCTGAGGCAATCAATGGTATTTTACAAGTGAACACGGTGGCTCCGATGATACTTCTGCAAAAACTCTTAAAAAAGAAGAAACTTAAGAAAGGCTCATCTATTGTCTTTACCAGTTCATTGGCCGGCCTCGGGTTTAGTACAGTTGGGAATTCAATGTATGCAGCCAGTAAGGGCGCAATTAGTGCTTTCATTCGCTGTGTTGCATTGGAGCTAGCTTCTAAGAACATTCGAGTAAATGCTGTGTGTCCTGCAATGGTTGATACTGGTATTCTGGAATCGGGCACAATAACACAGGAGCAGTTAGATGCTGACATCAATCATTATCCACTAGGGCGATATGGGAAGCCAAATGATATTGCGTGGGCAATAGTCTATCTTTTATCAGAGGCAGCGAGCTGGGTTACAGGAGATAATTTGATTATTGATGGAGGCGTAACATTAATTAAATAAGATTATGAGCTATTTAAGGATAAAAAATGTAGAGATAAAAGGAGTTGCTGCCTGTATCCCATCCAAAATTGAAGAGAATAAGGACTATCCTTTTTTCGCTGAAAATGAACTGGATAGGATGATTCCCACAATCGGCGTAGAACGTCGCCATGTGTGTGAACCTGGTGTGACTCCATCCGATATGTGTTTTCAGGCGGCAGAAAAATTAATAGAAGAATTGAAATGGGAAAAAGACAGCATTGATTTGCTAATTTTCAATTCTCCCAAACGTGATTATATTTCACCGGATACTGCATGTATAATGCAGGATAGGTTGGGATTGAGCAATAGTGTAATGGCCTTTGATACAAATCTTGGCTGTACAGGATGGGTGTATGGTATCAGCACAATCGCTTCAATATTGTCTGTCGGTACCATGAAAAGAGCTTTGCTTCTTTGTGGTGATATACCATCAAAAAACTCGAGCTATTATGACAAAACAGAGTATCCTCTGTTTAGTGATTGTGGTACCGCAACAGCTTTGGAGTTTAATCAGGGGGGCGCTGATATTGTTTGCGAGTTAGGTACTGATGGTTCGGGTTATGAGGCAATAATCCAGCGTGACGGGGGCGCAAGGCATCCGTTTAGTGCAGAGAGTTTAGTTATGCACGAATATGGTCCAGGCATTAAAAGAACTAATATGAATTCTGAAATGGATGGAATGAGTGTTTTTTCTTTTGCTATGAAGCGCGCGCCTAAAAGCCTGCAAAATCTTATGGATTTCATGCATATTAAAGTCAGTGATATAGACGATTTCTTTTTTCACCAAGCGAATCTCTATATGAACAAGAAAATTGCCAAAAAAGCAGGAATTAGCTTTGAAAGCCTTCCTTTTTCTATTTATGATTATGGCAATACAAGTAATGCGTCCATCCCTCTTACTATGGTTGTAACTCGTCGAGATGAACTATCATCCGCAAAGAGAAAGAATGTAGGATGTGGTTTTGGAGTCGGCCTGTCATGGGCTTCGGTGTATTTTGAGACGGATCATCTTGTAATACCAGAAATAGTTTACTGTTAAAAATGAAGGAAAATAACAATATTATATTAGGCACATGGGCAGAGATACCTTCGCCATATGTGACGAATGTGATGGCTAAGGCCGGCTTTGATTTTTCCATCATTGATATGGAGCATGGTGTTATAGATTTTACCATTGCCCAGAATATGGTGTTCGCTGCCCACGCAGCAGAAAAGCAGATGTTTATCCGAGTCCCAGCCATCGAAGAGTCATGGGTGACCAGGACACTTGATACTGGGTGTGATGGTATTATCTTCCCGGGCGTTTCTTGTCTGGATGAAGTTAAAGAAATCGTACGACTCTGTTGTTTCGCTCCAGAAGGAGAAAGGGGTTTTAATCCCTTTGTCCCTGCCGGAAATTACCACAGAGTACCCGCAGACTACTTTAAGACGGAAAACGAAAGAATAAAAATCGGTATCATACTTGAGGGTAAAGAGGTTTTTAATCAACTTGATGATATTCTTTCTATACCTCAAATAGATATTCTCTATATTGGTCAATATGATCTGTCAATGGCCTTGGGCATTCCTGGGGATGTTGCAAACCCGAAAGTAATAGACCTTATGGACTATACGCTTAAAAAGTCCATAAAATATAAGAAGTCTGTAGGGTGTATGGTTCATAGCATCGGAGAAGCAGAAGAAGTCATTCTAAAAGGTTTTTCTTTCATCGTATATAAGGTAGATTGTGATATCCTTTACGAGAGTATTAATCAATTTGTACAAGGAGTTAGTGAGTATAATCCATGTTGTATTTATTAACTTTTAAAATGTAAAGATGAAAAAGGTTAAAGTTGGCATTATAGGAACGGGAAATATCGGTTCTGATTTGTTGGCAAAAGTCATGCGTTCTGATTATTTGGAATGTGGTATCTTTGCCGGCCATAACCCTGAATCTTCAGGGATTAGAAGAGCTCAGGAGATGGGGGTGCCTACAACATCAGAATCAATTCATTATATAGAAGACCATCCGGATTGTTGTGAAATAGTGTTCGATGCGACATCGGCGGGTGTTCATAAAATAAATGCACCAATTCTAAAAAAGCTTGGGAAATTTGCACTTGATTTGACGCCTGCACATATAGGAAAGTTTTGTGTCCCTGTGGTTAATTTAGCTGAAGTTTTAGAAATAGACAATGTAAACTGTATAACATGTGGCGGGCAGGCGACAATACCTATAGCTTATGCATTGAATTCTGTATCTGATGTTAAGTATTTGGAGATAGTTGCATCAATTGCGTCAAAGTCTGCCGGCCCAGGAACAAGAAATAATATAGACGAATTCACTCAGACTACGAAGGACGCGATTATTGAATTAACGGGAATTAAGCATGCCAAGGCGATTATCATTTTAAACCCAGCAGAGCCTCCGATTACAATGCATAATACTGTATATGCATTGATAGATAATCCCGATATGGAGAGAATCTCAGAAGCAGTACATCGAATGGAGGAAAGGATAAAAGAATACGTGCCGGGGTACAAAATAATAGTAGGTCCTATTTATGAGAATGGGCGTGTGACAACGATTCTTGAAGTAACAGGATCTGGTGATTTTTTGCCAATGTATTCTGGAAATCTTGATATTATCACATGCGCTGCTGTTAAAATAGCGGAAACATATGCAAAAGAGAAACTGTTAAAAGAATGAGCAGAATTAGATTTTTTGATGCTACACTAAGGGATGGTTCGCATGCCATTAAACATCAGTTGACAAAAGAGACCATATCATCCTATTGTGAGGCAATGGATACCGCTGGCATGCATACCATTATTGTCGGACATGGTAATGGGCTTGGTGCGTCTTCTCTTCAGGTGGGGTTATCTCTCTTGAGTGAGAAGGAAATGCTGGTGACAGCTCGAGAAAAACTGCGCCATACGAAACTGGGTGTATATATGATTCCGGGTTTTGGAACCATTACAGACAATATAGAACCGGCCATCGAATACGGTGCCGAAGTGTTTAAAATTGGTTGTAATTGCACGGAAGCAGATACAACTAGACAACACATTGAGTACTTGCGAAAGGTAGGGAAAGAGGTCTATGGTATTTTAATGATGTACCATATGGCCTCTACAGAAAAAATACTTGAAGAAGCTCAAAAAATGCAGTCATATGGTGCTCAAGGAGTAATACTTATGGATAGTGCTGGCGCTTCTACACCAGAATTGGTAAAGAAAACAATATCGACCCTTGTAGAAAACCTTTATATAGCAGTGGGCTTTCATGCTCATAATAATTTGGGCTTAGCTGTAGGAAACACCTATATTGCTATTCAAGAGGGCGCCACTATCGTCGATGGAACCTTAAGGGGGTTTGGCGCCGGGGCTGGAAATTGTCCACTGGAAGTGATGGCTGCATTGTTAAGAAAAGAAGGCTATGAGCTGAAACACGATCTATATCGAATGTTTGATGTCAGTAAGGAAATTGTAGAGCCTCTAATGCCAAGCGAAAAAGGGTTGTCAGATATAAGTATCGTCAATGGTATGGCTGGTATTTTCTCTGCCTTTAAAGTTCATGTTCTCAATGCTGCAAAAACCTTTAATGTTGATCCAAGAGATATTATGATGGAATTAGGCCGTCGAAAAGTGGTTGGAGGACAGGAAGATATGATAGTTCAAGTAGCAGAAGAACTCGCTAATCCATTTAAAGGTGATGAAGAATCTTATGATTTCTCATCACTAGTATAGTATTTTAAATCAAAGCATTATGAACGTATCAGAATATATATTTGATTTTTTCAATCAAAAAGGTGTGGACACTTGCTTTATGGTTACGGGGGGTCAAGCTATGTACTTGGATGATGCTGTGGCAAAAAATAGCCATTATCATATCATCTGTAATCATCATGAGCAAGCTTCAACTATGTGTGCAGATGCATATGGACGGTTCAAACTGAAACCGGCTATTGCATTAGTTACTACAGGACCGGGAAGTGTTAATGCCATTAATGGCGTCGTTGGTGCTTATACGGACTCTTCTCCATTAATTGTGGTATCTGGTCAAACCAATTTCTCGTTTGTTAAATATCAAGAGAAATCTAGCATTCGCCAGTTTGGCGTTCAGGGTATTAATATAAAGCCAATGGTAGAAGATACTGTGAAAAGTTTCATAACAATCGACGACGTCTCAAAACTCCGCTATTATTTGACGGAAGCGTGGCAGTCTGCAACGATGGGGCGCCCGGGGCCAGTATGGATAGATGTTCCGTTGGACATACAAAGAAGAGAAGTTTCTGAAGATAACATAATTGAAGAAAGCGAAGAGGATGCCGTAGTAGACTATTATTTGTTGGGAAAGGCAGTAGATTCAACTATTAATAAATTGCGTGTTGCAAATAGACCCCTTTTATTGGTAGGTCAGGGCGTCAGTCTGTCAGGAGCGAAAGAATTGTTAGTTAAACTTGTTGAGGTTTTGCATGTCCCAGTCCTTACGTCTCGTTTGGGGATAGATGTTATAAATAGTGATAACATTTATTACGTTGGTCGCCCAGGTAATTATGGGGAAAGAGCAGCTAATTTTGCTGTTCAAAATGCTGATCTTATTATTTCCATTGGAAGTAGACTTGCTGCCGCAACTGTGGGAAGATTTCCTAGAGAGTTTGGAAAAAATGCGTATAAGATAGTAATTGATATTGACCAAAAGGAATTAGATAAGCCTGGAGTATTTATTAATGAAAAGGTAAAGCTGGACTGTAAGACTTTCATATCCGCTCTACTAAATAAATTGACTCGCGTAAAATTGCCAGATTATTCGTGTTGGGTTAGAAGAACACAAGAATGGAAGAATAAATACCCTGTTGTTCTCCCTGAGTATAAGAACCAAGAACCTGTTAATTCATACTATTTTGTGGATAGGTTATCACGATTTGCTCCTTCGAATGCAAGCGTATTGGTTGATACCGGTTCTTGTTTTCACGTAGCCGCGCAAACATGGAGAGTGAAGGCTGGGCAACGGTATATCACAACGGGGGGCTTGTCTTCTATGGGGTATTGGTGCGCAGGAATAGGATCGTGTGTCGCCAATGAGTTTAAGGAAACCATTGTAATTACCGGTGATGGTAGTCTTCAAATGAACATACAGGAGCTTGCCACCGTTCGACATAATAACATCCCCTTGAAAATATTTGTTATTAATAATAATGGGTATTTGCTGATCAGGTCTGCGCAAAAAAATTATATGGAAGGATATTTAGTGGGCGAAAGCCCTGCGACTGGCGTTTGGTGTCCAGATTTGAATAAAATATCCTCTGCATATGATATTCCCTTCATAAGAATTAACAAAGTTAATGAGGTTGATTCGTTTATAAAGAAAGCATTTGATATTGAAGGGCCGGTGATTTGTGAAGTGATTACACCAGAATGGCAAACCATAGCTCCGAGAACTTCTGCGGAGAAACTTCCGAATGGAAAGATCTTAGCACATGATTATTCTGATATGTATCCCTTCTTGCCAAAAGAAGAATATGAGGCTCAGTTTAATAATGAATAGGTATATTATCAATTTTAATGTTTAATTAATAAATTACACAATTATGACAAATTTGGAAAAATACAATCAAGCATTCATGAATACGCTTGAGGTTAAGGAAGAACAACTTAATGGCCTGGTTTACCAAAGTGTTGAACTTTGGGATAGTGTTGGTCATATGACTCTTGTGGCTGCTCTTGAAGACGCATTTGGAATTATGATGGAGACAGATGATATTATTGATTTGTCTTCATACGAGAAAGGTAAGGAAATTTTGAGCAACAACTATAATGTAGAATTCTAATGATACTCGAAGGGCGTAACGCCATCATTACAGGTGCAAGAACCGGGATTGGATTTGCAACCTTACAAAGGTTTGCAAGTGAAGGTGCTAATATCTGGGCTGTGATTCATCGAGAAGATGAGAAATTCCTTTTTGATATTAAGTCTATTTCGGAAAAGAATAAAGTCTGGATAAAGCCGGTCTATATAGATTTGGCAGATTCTCAATCGATAAATCAAGGTTTGCGCAGCATTATCTCCGAAAAAAACAATATTGACATTTTAGTTAATGCCGCGGGTATTGTAAGCCCTAATTGTTTAATACAGATGACCCCTTTAAAGGTGATGCATTCGGTATTTGATGTGAATTTCTTTGCGCCAATACAAATAATGCAGTTGGTTTCGAGAGTTATGATGCGTCAAAAAAAAGGTGCAATTGTAAATGTGGCATCGATTGCGGGTATTGATGGCGATATGGCCCAACTAGAATATGTGGCTAGTAAAGCAGCTCTGATCTCTGCAACGAAGCGCTTCGCATTCGAGTTGAGCGATTCGGGTATTAGAGTTAATGCAGTTGCGCCAGGTATGACCAACACAAAGATGCTAGGTGAAATGGATGATGGCGTAACCATATCCTATATGCGGCATAAGACTATGAGCAGAAAGGCAGAACCTTCAGAGATAGCCGATGTGTGTTTATTTCTGGCAAGCGAAATGAGCTCGTATGTTAATGCCCAAACCATTAAGGTTGACGGTGGAGGAGTTAATTTTGTATCAACATTTAATAGAAAATAACAGTATAGGAGGTTGTATATGAGAACAAGAATGGTCGATTACCTCATTGATAGGATATATGATGCTGGCGCTCATCATGTTTTTTTCGTGCCTGGAACAGGTTGCATGTTTTTAACTGATGCTTTGGCCAGAAAGAAAGAACTTGTAGATGTTTCCGTCCATCATGAGCAAGCTGCTGGAATGGCTGCTCTGACATATGCAAAATTAAACGAAAGACTAGGTGCATGTGTCGTTACAACGGGCTGTGGCGGCACCAATGCTGTAACCGCCTGTTTGAATGCATGGCAAGATAATGTGCCTTGCGTGTTTATTTCTGGTCAGGCAGCAAGACACCAGACCGTAAGGAATAGCAAAGTTCCTTTGCGCCAGATGGGCCGACAAGAAGCTGATATCATAGCAATTGTCGAATCAATTACCAAGTATGCTGTTATGATTAATGATCCTTCAGATACAGCGTACGAAATAGATAAGGCATTGTATGAAGCTCAAAATGGAAGAAAAGGTCCTGTATGGATTGATGTGCCGATGGACATACAGAATTCCATTATTGATACCGATGAGTTGCGTCGTTTTATCCCAGAAGGTGAAGATGTGTTGGAGCTTTCTAATGAAGATAAGTCATACTTGGTGTCGGAACTAAAGAAGGCAGAACGCCCTGTTATACTTGCGGGTAACGGAATTCGCTTAGCTGGAGCAGTTGATGATTTTATTAAATTGGTAGATAAGATAAGGATACCAGTTACATATACCAGGTTAGGACATGATTTGATAGACGCAGACCATCCGATGCATATTGGAATGGTCGGCATGCTTGGCGCTTCAAGAGCTGGTAATTTTGCAGTGGCAAATTCCGATCTGGTTATTTCCATAGGAACAAGATTATCTATTGATACTACGAGTTATGAATATGAGAAATTTGCCCGTGCCGCCAAAATAATCGTAATTGATATTGATGAGGTAGAGCATCAAAAGGATACAGTAAGAATAGATAAGTTTATTAAGGCAGATGCCAAGAAAGCTATTTGTTCTTTGTCTCAAGAGAATTTGACTTTAAACATTTCATCGTGGCGTGATAAATGTGCGCACTGGAAGGCAACCTACCCAGTTTGTGAGGAGCAGTACAAACATGGTGAAATGATTAATATGTATTATTTTACTGATGCTTTATCAGATGTACTACCGGACAATGCTGTTGTCATGAGTGATGCAGGTAATACCTTCTTTACTGTATCACCTGTTATTCGTGTCAAAAGGGCAAAAGGGCAGCGTTCTGTTCTCTCAGGTGCGCAAGCAGAGATGGGGTATGCGTTGCCTGGTGCGATAGGTGCGTCTTTCGCAACTGATGGCCCTATTATCCCAATAACTGGTGATGGTTCTGTTATGATGAATATCCAGGAGTTGGAAACAATGTCATTCTTACATCGCAACATCAAATTGTGTGTAATGAATAATAATGGATATTCGAGTATCAGACAACTACAGAACAATGCATTCCGTGGGAGGTTGATAGGTTGTGACCCAAGTAATGGATGTAGTTTCCCTGATTTTGAAGCTATCGCAAAGGCCTTTAAATTGAAATATGTTAGAATTGAAGGCTCAGAGAATCTTCAAGAAAAGATTAAAAACATGCTATCTATAGACGGACCTGTTCTATGTGAAGTTATGTGTGTAACGGAACAGCCTTTCCTTGGCGTTTCAACTGGAAAGAATAGCAAAGGTAGAATAGTTAATAGGCCTATCGAGGATCAAGCTCCATTCTTGGATAGAGAGGTCTTTTTGAAAGAAATGATAATTGATCCTTTGGATTAATGGATCAGTTCAAATATCGAATAGGCTCAAAAGAAGTATTGGTTTACAGGAGCGTATACGCTCCTGTAAAATCCAATATGTTTGCGTTGTTAACAGGAAATGAGGCAGTTGTTTTTGACCCAACCGAGGATGAAGAACTGCTACAGTTATTTAAATATAAAGGAATAGAAAAAGTACACATTCTATTGACGCATGGCCATTACGACCATATTAGCGGTGTAGAATGGTTAAAAGAACATACGGGGGCGTCTGTCTTTTGTCAGGCCATGTGTGCAGACAGACTGGCCAACAGTAAACGCCCCTTATCACGCTTGGTGGCTATGGTTTTAGCGGTGGAAGATATGAAGGATGGCGGACACCGGTACCAAGATTTTAAAGACTCATATAAACCATTTACAATTAAGGCAGATATAACCTTTGACAAAGAGGCAGATATCAAGGTAGGGGTGTTTGAGTTTCATGTAACATCTACTCCAGGTCATAGCGAAGGAAGTTCCTGCTATCAGCTTTTTGATAAAGTGGTTTTTACCGGCGATACTCTCTTGAAAGAGTATCCTGTGATATTAAAGTTCCCTGGTGGCAATAAGGAAGAATATGAGAGGAAAACTCTTCCTTTTTTACAGAGTTTGACTAAAGATTGCATCATTATGCCAGGGCATGGAGATCCTTTTGTTTTGAAAGAAACGAAAAACATATAAAAATGTTTGATTTTAATAGATATTCAGAGAATACAGCTGTTATAACTGATAAAGGAGAACGGCTAACTTATAGCGAGTTAATAGCGGTTACAGAAGCCTTTGCCAAAGCCATACCGCAAAAAGGCTTGCTCTTCTGTCTTTGCGAGAATCGCATAGGCTCCGTGGTAGGCTATGTGTCCTGTATGGAGCATCACATACCTATCGTGTTGCTGGATGGTAGCAAAGACCTTTCAGTCTTGCAGAATTTGGCCGCCATCTACCAACCGGAGTACATCTGGGCAGACAACGAGAAGGTGAATGAAATTGGTGGAGAGACCATTTACAAGTACTCATCTTACTCATTGCAGAAGATGAACTATGATGTGGATGTTGAGAAGCCTGAGATTAATCATGAATTAGCGTTATGCTTGACCACCTCTGGAAGCACTGGTTCGCCTAAGTTCGTGCGTCTTTCCGCCAAGAACGTCCTTGCAAATGCGGAATCCATTGCAGAGTATTTGGATATTAATGAGAATGAACGGCCGGTAACCACATTGCCTTCCTATTACAGCTATGGCGTTTCTGTGATCAATAGCCACCTGATAAAAGGTGCAACCATCCTTCTTACAGAAGGTACGGTAGCTCAGAGAGACTTCTGGAACTTTATGAAGGAGCAGAAAGCCACTTCCATTGCGGGTGTTCCATATACCTACGAGATGCTAAAGATGCTTCGCTTCATGCGAATGGATCTTCCATATCTGAAGACCATGACTCAGGCTGGGGGTAAACTGAATAAGGATCTTGCTAAAGAGTATATTGAATGGGCACAAAGCAAAGACAAACGCTTCTTTGTGATGTACGGCCAGACAGAGGCTACAGCTCGTATGAGCTATTTGCCTTTAGAGCATGCTTTGGATAAATACGCCAGCATAGGTATAGCTATCCCTAGAGGTAAGTTCTCCTTGATAGATGTTAACGGTAATGCCATTGAAGAAACGGATGTGGATGGAGAATTGGTATATGAAGGTCCGAATGTAAGCCTTGGCTATGCAGAATGTCGTGCAGACCTTGCCAAGGGTGATGAGAACCATGGAGTTCTTCATACAGGTGATGTTGCCCGTAGGGATGCAGACGGATACTACTATATCACTGGGCGTTTGAAGAGATTCGTAAAGGTTTGGGGTAACCGCTGCAATCTGGATGCTACAGAGCAGATAGTTAAGAGTAACGTGACTACCAGTTGCGCTTGCGTGGGTGTAGATGATAAGATTACCATCTTTGTGACTGAACAAGGCCTGGAAGAACAGATCGTGAAACTGCTGGTAGAAAAGACCGGTCTGAATAATAAGGCATTTGAGGTACGTGTAATCGATGCCATTCCTGTAAAGAGTTCTGGCAAGATAGATTATCCGGCTATGCAACAAATAATCGAGAATAAATAAAGTATAGAATATATGACACTTGAAGAATTATTAGAGATTGCTCCCTATTCCTTAGGTAAAGAAGATAAGCATAAGGTGCTGGATGAGTATTTGGTGAACCTCACCAAGTATCACTATGAGCATAGTGAGGAATACCGCAAGATGCTGGACGGTACTGGCTTTGACATCAGTAAGGTCAAGCATTATGAAGACCTGCCGTATCTGCCGGTTAGCCTGTTCAAGGATCTTACCCTCAGAAGTGTTGCAGAAGATGAGGTCATCAAGACCATGACCTCTTCTGGCACAACCGGTCAGAAGACCTCCAAGATTTATCTGGACCGTGAGACTTCTGCCAACCAGACTAAGACGTTGACAAAGATAGTATCATCACTTCTTGGAAACAAGCGTGTCCCGATGATTATCCTGGATTCTAGCAATGTGGTGAAGGACCGCAATATGTTCTCTGCTCGTGGAGCTGGTATCCTTGGTTTCTCCATGTTTGGCAGCAAGCGTATGTACGCGCTGGATGAGAATATGGAGCTGGACATTGAGGGCATGAAAGCCTTCTTGGAGGAGCACAAAGATGAGACCATCTTCCTTTTTGGCTTTACATTCATGATCTGGCAGCACTTCTATAAGAAGTTGCTCGAGAGCGGCTACAAACCCGACCTTTCCAAGGGTGTGCTGATTCATGGTGGTGGTTGGAAGAAACTGGTGGCTGAATCCGTTTCTACGGCTCAGTTCAAGCAGTGCCTGAACGATGTTTGCGGCATAAAGGTGGAGAATGTTCACGATTACTATGGTATGGTGGAGCAGACCGGTACCATCTATATTGAATGTGAATGTGGCCACCTGCATGCCTCTAACTTCTCAGATATCATTATTCGTAACCCCAAAGATTTCAGTGTGGCCAAGAATGGTGAAACCGGTATCATTGAGGTAGTGAGCGTGCTGCCTAAGAGTTATCCTGGTCACGTCCTTCTCACGGAAGACGAAGGTGTAGTACTTGGTGAGGATGATTGCCCTTGCGGACGGAAAGGCAAGTATTTCCACATCCATGGACGTATCAAGAATGCGGAAATCCGTGGTTGCTCTGATACCTATGCCGCCAAGTTTGGTAAGCTGAGCGGACTGGAGTATGTGATTGGTGATGACAAGACCATTGAGCAGATGCCTCATGTGCCTGCTTTGCCTCCGTTTGCTGAGCCGGTCATCTCTTTCTTCAATGACCTGTCTAAACTGGTCATGCAGAAAGGCCGTCAGTATTCGGATGTAATGACTTTTGGATTCTGGTGCCGTAAGGGCGCTTTGATGCAGGAGAAGGCCAAGTACATTGATCTGGAGCGTAGATTGGGCCGTGGTATTGTATTCCATAGCACCCCGAGTAACGTTCCTGTGAACTGTGCTTTCAGCTTTGCGGCTGGTTTGCTGGCTGGTAATGCCAACATTGTTCGTCTGCCGGCAAAGGACTTCCCGCAGGTGCAGATTATCAGTGATTGTGTGCGTGAGCTGTTAGAGACCACTCACAAGGATATGGCACCGTATATCTGCTTTGTGAAATATCCTCCTATCAAGGAAATTACCGACCTTTTCTCTGGTATGTGCCAGAGCCGTGTAGTTTGGGGTGGTGATGCTACCATTGCTGAAATCCGTCAGAGTCCTTTGCAGCCCAGAGCGAATGAGGTGAACTTTGCAGACCGTTATAGTTTCTCTGTGTTGAATGCAGATGCTTTCCTGTCTGCAGATGATCAGGACAAGGTGGTGCAGAACTTCTATAACGACACTTACTTCTCAGACCAGAATGCATGTACCGCCCCTCGTATCATCGTATGGGTAGGAGAGAAGAAGTCTGAGGCCAAGGAACTGTTCTGGAAAAAGGTGGTGTCTTATGCTCAGGAGCACTATAACATTGCCCCTGTTCAGACCATAGGTAAGATTAATGCTTTGTACAAGGCTGCTGCTAATTTGAAGTTAGGCAAGGTGACTGTTGAACAGCCGTTGCTCACTCGCATACAGGTTGATAGCCTGAGTCCTGTGCTTATGGATTACCGTTTCAACAGCGGTTTCTTCTATGAGTATGATGCCAAATCGTTGACCGACCTGCTGCCTATCGCTACCATCAAGAGCCAGACGGTAACTTATTATGGTCTGACTCGCGAGGAAATTATTAAGTTCGTGAATGAAGACCATCCGCAGGGAGTAGACCGTTTTGTGCCACTGGGTAAGTCTATGGACTTCACCCTTGTGTGGGATGGCTATGATTTGATTACCACATTAAGTAGAATAGTAAATATCTTATAGACAGGTCTGGTTTTTGGGGGGATTTAGGTAGAAGAGCTTCTATGGTTTCTTTGTATTAATGTATTTAAGGAAATAATAGTGAAGCGTTTATTCGATATTGTCGCAAGTGGTTTGGGACTCATTGTACTAAGTCCGCTATTCTTAATACTTGCTATTTGGATTAAGCTGGATAGTAAGGGGCCTGTATTTTACCGTCAAGTACGTGTGGGTTATAAAAACAAGGATTTCCGTATCTTCAAATACCGCTCTATGAGAGTGGGGGCTGATAAGGGGAGTCTTGTGACTTTTGGTGGGAGAGACCCTCGTGTAACCAAGTCTGGATACTGGATTCGCAAGTTCAAGTTGGATGAACTTCCTCAGCTCATGAACGTGTTCATTGGCGATATGAGTCTGGTGGGCACTAGGCCAGAGGTGCGCCATTATGTAGACTACTGGACGCCGGAACAGATGCATGTGCTTGATGTACGTCCTGGTATCACAGATCCTGCTTCTATCAAGTTCCGTAATGAAAATGAGCTGATGGAAAAGGCGGAAGACCCTGAGAAATACTATATCGAGGTCATCATGCAGGAGAAAGTCAAGTTATATTTGGAGTATGTGAAAAAGCATAACTTTTTCTATGACTTAGGTTTGATCTTTAAGACATTTTAGGAGAGATAGTAAATGGCACATCAAAGACTTATATGGGCAGATGCTCTAAAAGGGTGGTTGATAATTTTAGTAGTACTGGGGCATGCTCTTCAATGCACCCTGGGTAGTGAGTGTGATGAGAATCATTTATGGAATATTATTTATTCCTTCCATATGCCTGCATTTATGGCAGTTAGTGGATACTTAAATTTTAGGTCTGGCGCTCTGGGGGGGGGTATAAATAAGATATACTCTACCATTCTTCGGAGGTTACGGCAACTTGTTGTCCCTTTCTTTTTATGGTCGTTGCTTTCCTTATTTATTCATAACAGCTTAAATGTGATATCCATCACTGAAATAATCCTCCACCCTGACTCTGGATTGTGGTTTTTGTGGGTGTTGTTCATTGTTACTGTACTATTTTTGATTGGTAGTTGGCTGGCTGCAATTTGCAAGATTTTACAGGAGGTAGTTATATTTTCCATGTGCGCTATTCTAGTCGGAATCATGGTCGTATTTGAACCTCGTGTATTTGGATATCAGTTTGTTGCATACTATTTTCTGTTCTATAGTCTGGGCTATTATTTGCACAAGTATCATAGCATTTTGACGTGTAATAAGATTCTAATGGCCGTCTTATTTTTTTTCTGGGCTTTCCTTGCATGGTTTTGGAAAATGCATGAGGTCCCCTCGTTTATTCAAAACTTACCTTTGCCAGCTTCTATATCCCAATATGCTTATCGATTTATTACGGCTGCAATAGCGATTTACTTACTATTCTCTGTAAGTCCACTACTTTTCGGCTCAGATAATCGATGGGAAACTCCATTAAAAAACTTGGGTTATTATTCTTTAGGTATTTATACATCACACCTGATATTCATTGGGGATTTAGTAGAATTTCTTCTCAAGGTGAGTGAGAATACAACCATAGTTGTTCTCATTTCTTTTATATCAAACTTATTTTTGTCATGGTTGATTGTGTGGCTCCTAAGCAAATGGAAAGTTACTGCGACTTTGCTTCTTGGGAAAATATAGTTTTGTGATATGAGCGTATTCCCAGAGTTGCTACAAGTTGCACTAGGTGCGAGGAAACGTTTGTCAATTACACCCTCTGCACAGGAATGGTCTGCAATATACAGAGAGTCAGAGAGGCAGGCTATTCTTGGTGTTTTGCTCTTAGGACTTGAAAGATTGCCAGATAACCAAAGACCACCAAAAGAGTTATTATTATCTTGGATAGGCACAGGTGAGCTTATAAGGCATCAGAATGAGATGGTGAATAAACGCTGCAAGCAATTAATAAAGATACTTAAAGATGCTAATCTTAGATATTGTATTTTGAAGGGTCAAGGTAATGCGATGATGTATCCAAATCCTTATTGCCGGAATGCTGGCGATATTGATGTATGGTTAGAAGGTGGGAAAAAGAAAATTGTAGAGTATGTACACGGTATTTATCCAGACATCAATGTACAATATCATCATATGGATTTTCCGGTATTTGATGATGTGGAAGTAGAGGTCCATTATTTCCCTTCATTCTGTTATAATAAGATTCATAATAAAAGATTACAGAAGTTCTTTAGGGATAGCAGTGATAAGCAGTTTGAACACTTTGTAAAGTGGAATGATTCAGATGAAATGGTCTGTGTCCCTACATTGTCATTTAATCTTGTGTTTCAGCTCTCACACATGATGCGACACTTCTTTACTCAAGGGATAGGGTTGAGACATGCGATAGATTATTACTATTTGCTTTCTCAAAACATAACTGATCCTGATAAGAAAGAAGCGATTAGTGTCATGAGAAGATGTGGTATGTACAAATTCTTTTGTGCGGTAATGTGGGTTGAGAAGGAAATATTTGGATTGAGAACGAACCTTGATATTGCTCCAGCTAATGAAAAGACAGGACAACTGGTTTTACAAGAAATGATGATAGGTGGGAATTTCGGTAAAAGCCATAGACATAATAAGGGTAGTATGCTATCTGTATATTCAAAGCAGATGTTATACGGGCTAAAGTTCATCATGGAGTTCCCTTCGGAACCTCTTTGGAGACCCGTAGCACTTGTATGGGATTATATAAAGAAGAGGGCATGAAGATAATTGATACTACTTTATTGAATAAAGTCTCAGCTCAGGCGAAACTATCTCCTCGTCTAAGAATGAATTATAATTTCCATCAATCGCTGGAAGACAAATGTCATCGATTTCTCAATGCTGTAGAGCCTGGAACTAAGGTCGAGATACATCGCCATCCAACGAAAGATGAGTCGTTTGTGTTACTTCGTGGTAGAGTTAGAGTGAATACCTACAATGATGATGGTACAGTGATAGAGAGTGTAATTCTCTGCCTTGAGGATGGACTATATGGAGTGGATATACCCAAGAATGTCTGGCATAATGTGGAATCTCTGGAGTCTGGAAGTGTCTTCTTTGAATGCAAAGAAGGGCCGTTTGTGCCGCATGAAGTTGAAGGGGTGATGACGGTTAATGGTTAGTTTACGGTTAACAGTTAACGTTTCATGACAACTTAGGTTCATGGTTCATGAGTCAAGGTTAATGGTTATGAGCAAAGCAAAGACAATACTGAAAGGAATATGGAGATTCTGCACTTATCTGTTATACCCGCAGAAAAGAGCAAGAAGGGAAGATGTTCTTGAAAAGCCCTTAGAGGTTGTTCCTGCGTCAGATGAAGAATATGTTGCACCTCCTGCACCCGCTGATGGTTATGTGAGGTTGCTCTCTCCTTTTTCTCAGGAGATGTATCGAGATATTCCTTTAGGAGCATTCTGTGAGGTAGGAATACAGACTAATGACCTAGAAGAATCTAACCATTTTCTTCTTTCTTTATGGAATGAAATGAATAAGACTTTGCATCCTGATAAATGCGATTATGTCCCTTGGTATTATAGACCGGATATTGTTGCGATTGGACAAAACTGGAAGTTGCTGATGCTTGGTGATGTTCATACATCATCAAGTAATTTCCACATTCTTCTTCGCATGAAAAGCAAAGAGTGCATAAAGAGTATACTGGCTTATAATACAAGTGTGACAAAGCAAGATTGCCAGACTCTGTTTGATGAACTTGTAAAGAAGGCAAGAGCGAATATTGAAAATTTACAGGCATATTCGTCATCTGTCAGACTCTCGTGTAAGAATGCTGACGTTACATCATGCGGTATCTATAGTGGTCGGTATTTCTATCTGCATGCCGATGACAAAGGCGTTTGGATAGATATGCGTGTTTGGGCAATAGATTATATTGAGGCAAAGCAGCAAATAGGCAGAAGACTTGAAGAACTCTGCTCATTTTTATCTGTGGAAACAAACCTGCTATTTAAAGTGGAGGATGATGTGGAAATAAATGAGGGGGGTGTCAATTTGTCTATTGCCGCAGAACAAGAGTATATTAAGCCATATATTGATGGCCCATCAATACGAAATGATGTGTTGCTGCTCTCTGAGGCGGGCGTGAAGTTTCTTGATCAGTATATTTTCGCTGACAGAGATGTTAAGGAAGATGATATGGTGATGTTCTTTAAAAGAGGATGCACCCATATTTATGAGGGGCTTCAACGTCAATTGGAGAATAATGAGTTAGTGGGGTACACAACCAGGACACAGTCATTTATCCTATCACCTAAGGATAAACTTCGTAGCCAATATGTGGTTACAATGTCTGCGATGAGTTATCTTTCTGCTTTAGAAACCGCATCAACACCTGAAGGGAGGCCTGAAACCTGTTCTGAATGCGGGAATCTAATATACAAGATTGGCGCGCGAGTAGAGAGTATGGTTGCCAAATATATAAACCCGGAGATTGGGAGAGAATTCAAAGAGTTGTATAACCTACGCTCTAAGTTTCTCCATGCTGGTAAACTAAGTTGTGACAGGTTTTATATCACAGCACGCCCATTCATTGATCCCTCAACAGGCTCTGGTCTTTCAGATTATGGATTTATAAGTTGTAAGGTTAAGGGGAGATTGATGATTGTAGGTCTTCATAATATTCAGGAACTCGCAACTTATGTTCTAAGGTGTTATTATCAAGAATCATTGTTTGGCTTGACAGACTTTGAACCGCATGATGAACATGGTAAGGACATTGATGTGAAAATGATGATAATAAAAAAGTTCCAGGAGATTATGCCAGAAGGGATAGTTGTTGAAGATGTGACAACGTTGTAGGGGTTTTAAGAAAGGTATACTCAATATTTACAATGATATGTCCAAGATTAAACGATAAACAAACAAAAGTATAATAGTAGTAGAATTATGAACATGAAACTTAGGAATATTCCTTTCTCTCCGCCGGATATGACGGAGGCAGAGGCAAAAGAGGTGCGTGAAGCTATTCTCTCGGGTTGGATCACAACTGGTCCTCGTACAAAGAAGTTGGAACAACAGATTTCAGAGTATGTGCACACGGACAAAACGGTGTGTCTGAACTCGGCAACGGCAGCACTGGAGATGGTGCTGCACCTGCTGGATATTCAGCCTGATGATGAGGTGATAGTGCCGGCATATACGTACACGGCAACGGCATCGGTAACTCAGCACGTGGGCTGCAAGCTGGTGATGGTGGACAGCCAGAAGGACAATGTGGAGATGGACTACGACAAATTGGCTGCTGCTATCACAGAGAAGACGAAGGTGATTTGTCCGGTGGATCTGGGTGGTATCGTGGCCAACTATGACCGCGTGTATGAGATTGTGGAGGCAAAGAAGGGACTGTTCAGACCCCACAATGCTCTGCAGGCTAAGATAGGCCGGATTGTGGTGTCTGCAGACTGCGCGCATAGTTTTGGCGCTTCGCAGAAGGGCAAGATGGCGGGCGAGATTGCGGACTACTCATCGTTCAGTTTCCATGCCGTGAAGAACTTCACTACCGCTGAAGGTGGGGCACTGACTTGGAAACTGGCCTTCGGAAACGAGGTAGTCCCTACGGATGCGAACTATATGCCCACTGTACCTAAGAAAGAAGATGAGACCTGGAATGAGATGCTTTACCGCTTGAGCCAGCTCTTCTCTTTGCATGGACAGAACAAGGATGCCTTGGCAAAGACCAAACTGGGCGCCTGGGAATACGACATCATCGGCCCGTGGTATAAGTGCAACATGACGGACATCATGGCTGCACTGGGCCTGGTGCAGATGGAGCGCTATGAGGGTTTGCTGAAACGTCGTCAGGAGATTGTGGCTAAGTATAATGAGGCATTGAAAGACTGCCATGTGGCTGTACTGAACCATAAGGATGTAGACCATTGTAGTTCTCATCATCTGTACCTTGTTAGGTTGTTGGGCAAGACCCGTGAGGATGCCAATAAGGTGATTGAGCAGATGGCGGAACGTGGCATTGCTACCAATGTGCATTACAAGCCGCTTCCTATGATGACGGCATACAAGGCACTTGGATTTGATATCAAGGATTATCCGAATGCCTATCATCTGTTTGAGAACGAGGTAACATTGCCTCTGCATACGCGTTTGACGGACGAGGATGTGGAGTACGTGATTAGCAACTTTGTTGATATCATTAAGAATATCTAATGAAGAGACTGTTCGACATTGTGGCCAGTGGATTAGGCTTGGTGGTTTTAAGCCCACTCTTCCTAATTCTGGCCATATGGATTAAATTCGATTCTCGCGGGCCAGTGTTTTACCGACAGGTGCGTGTAGGCCGGTATAACAAGGACTTTCGGATATTTAAGTTCCGTTCGATGAGAGTGGGGGCTGATAAGGGGAGTCTTGTTACCATCGGTGGACGTGATCCAAGAGTTACGAGGAGTGGATATTGGATTCGTAAGTTTAAGTTGGACGAGTTGCCGCAGTTGATCAACGTGTTTGTGGGTGATATGTCTCTTGTGGGGCCACGGCCTGAGGTGCGCCATTATGTGGATTACTGGACACCAGAACAAATGCATGTATTGGATGTACGTCCTGGAATAACAGACCCTGCGTCCATTAAGTTCCGCAATGAGAATGAACTGATGGAAAAAGCTGAAGACCCTGAGAAATACTATATCGAGGTCATCATGCAGGAGAAAATTAAGCTATATCTGGAGTATGTGGAGAAGCATAGCTTCTTTTATGATTTAGGCTTAATCTTTAAGACGTTCTGGGTTATAGTCAAGGAACGTTAACTATGAGTGTTGTTGAACGTCTTAAATGCTTCCTCGAAAGTGAGGCTCGTTCCAGTTCGATGGATTTTAGGTGCGTAACGCCTTTGTATGTTTATCGCATGTGGGGTGGTGCAGTGCCTTTCGAAGAGATTGAGCAGGCATTGGTTTATTTGAGGGCAAACAATTATGGTTATTGACGAAAAACTGCTTGACCAGGTTTCTACTCAGGCCAAAGGGTCGCTAAGGCTAAGAATGAACTATAATTTTCATCAAAGCCTTGATGAGAAGTGCCATCGGTTTCTAAATGCAGTTGAGCCCGGGACTGAAGTGCCTATCCATAAACATCCCACAAAAGATGAGACGTTTGTGTTATTGAGGGACAAGGTGCGGGTGACCACACATAATGATGACGGCTCAATATTAGATGAAGTCGTTCTTTGTCCAGAAGAGGGGACGTATGGCGTGAATATCCCCAAAGGCGTATGGCACAGGGTTGAATCACTGGCTTCTGACAGCTGTTTATTCGAGTGCAAAGAAGGGCCTTTTATCCCCCATGAAGTTGATGGAATACTGGATATTTTTTCCAAAGAAAGAATAAATAATCTAAAAATTAAATATTTAGCATTCATGGAACAAAACAAAAAGAAAAATTACCCCCCCCCTCAGGTATGGGTAATCGAGTTAAAATGTGAGTCTAAGATTCTGACTACTAGTGGTAACGGTGGCGGTGAATTGCCACCTAATCCTAATTACTCCATTTAACAAGGTGAAGCGTATGAAAAACCTTGTTAAAAGCATTTCCATCTTAGTGCTATCGGTACTGTGTTTCTATTCGTGTAATACGAATGAGTTGGATTTGGAGCAGGTAACGGAACCTGTTCAAATTGGTGAGATTAAGCAGATGCAGGCTTCCATTGCCGAGTTCAAGAATGTGTATGAAACAGCACCTGTACAAACAAGATCTGTGATAAATGACAGTGATCCGAACAATCTGCAAATTGTTTGGAATGCACAGGATACCATCGGAATTTTCCCCGACCAAGGCTTCCAAGTGGCATTTCCAATGGAAAGTGGAGCCGGAACCCAATCTGCTACTTTTACAGGTGGCGGTTGGGGCTTAAGGACCTCATCAACGTATTCTGCTTACTATCCGCTGATAGGGAAGTTCTATTTAGATAAAACACAGATTCCTATTTCTTTTGTTGGTCAAACGCAGACTGGGAATTCTTCTCATGAGCACATAGGGACTTATGACTATATGGCTGCGATGAATTCTACCGTTAATGAGTATGGGACAGTAGACTTCAACTTTCAGCATTTAGTCTGTATTATTCACCTCAGCATAACAATGCCACAGGCGGGAACGTACACAAAACTGTTTCTAGAATCAAGCGGCAATCTGATTACGGAAGGAACTTTGAACCTTACTGATGGGACTGTTACCGCTACAAAGACTAGCCCCATTCAAGAGGTGAAGCTGAAGAACTTAACTTTGGATGGTGATAATCAGGTGTTAGACGCATATGTGGTAATGAAGGCAATAGACCTTACGAACAACACCTTAACGGTTAAGATATATGATAATGCCGGCAATATCTATGTTATCGATAGAGGATTGGGAGGAAGAATGTTCGAGGCTGGTGCAATTTATCATGCAACAAGAGAGGCTTCGTTGTCAAGTGAGAGTACTGGCTTACCGGTTGTCTTTATTAACACTCCTAACAACGTAGCCATTACAAGTAAGGATGTCTGGAAGGAAGGCACTTCTATCTCTATTCTAAATCCCGACGGAAGTGTTGACTATGAAGCAGAAGATCTTTCTATTAAAGGACGAGGTAATTCAACATGGGGTTATCCCAAGAAACCCTATGCACTGAAGTTAGGATCAAAGAGTGAAATCCTTGGTATGAAAAAGCACAAACGTTGGTGTTTGCTTGCTAACTGGATGGATAGAACTCTGTTAAGGAACGATATTGCTTTTTATATTGCCAAACAAACCGGACTGGCATGGACGCCCAGTGGAAAGTATATTGAATTGATTCTGAATGGTGAACACCTTGGTAATTACTATTTGTGTGAGCAAATCAAAGTTGACAAGAATCGCATGAATATTAATGAAATGAAATCAACTGATTTGGCAGGCGATGCACTGACAGGCGGTTATCTTATGGAAATGGATATCTATTTTGATGAGGTAAATAAGTTTTATTCAAGCACTCGAAACTTGCCCTATATGTTCAAGGAACCCGACGAAGAAGTACTGCAACCCGAACAGTTGACTTATTTCCAGAATTATATCAATACTATGGAATCCTATCTATATGATGAGAATTGGCTTGTTAATCGTGAGTATGCAGATTATATGGATATAGGATCATTCATAGACTGGTGGTTTGTTTATGAGTTAACAATGAATTGGGAACCGAACCATCCAAAGTCTTCCTATGTATATAAAGACAAACTTGGAAAACTGAATGCCGGCCCAGTATGGGATTTTGATTGGCAGACGTTTATACCTAGTGCTGCTGAGAGTTTTGCAATTAAAAATGCAATTTACTATGGAAGATTGTTCGATGACCCTATCTTTGTTGCAGAAGTAAAGAGTCGTTGGACATCATATAAGACCCGTTTCGATCAAGTCCCAGATTATATTCAGAGCGTTGCTGCAATAATTAGTCACTCAAACGATGTGAATATTGCTATGTGGCCGTTATCCGCACACCCTAGCGGCTTAGTTAATGGAGACGCTGAAATGTCATTTGATGAAGCTGTTGAAAGGTTAACAAGCGCTTATACGACAAAACTTAGTTGGCTGGATAATCAAATAACAAATATGTAGTATTCATATTTTATTGATGGCTATTATAGATATTAATTTGCTTAATAGCGTATCTGCGCAAGCATTAGAATCTCCGAGGTTGAGGATGAACTATAACTTCCTTCATTCGTTGGATGATAAATGTCATCGCTTCTTGAATGCAGTGGAACCTGGAACAGAGGTGCCCATCCACCGCCACAAAGTGGATGAGATGTTCGTGATACTGCGTGGACGGGTGATCGTGACGATACACAATGATAAGGGCGAGGTGATACAATCAGTAGCCCTGTTGCCCTTAAACGGTCATTATGCCGTGAACATCAAAGCTGGCGAATGGCGCTCTCTAACCTGCGAAGAACCCAATTCCGTCATCATGGAAGTTAAAGAAGGCCCCTATATTCCGCATGAGATAGGGGGAATACTAGAGGTCGGGAAAGAAAAATGAAGAGAACTATAAAAAGCTGTTTATAATTAATGGTAGAAGAGTTAAGTTCATATACACCTCAAGACGAGGCAGAACTTGATGCCCTGATGCATGAGTTATCTGCTAAAAGTTTCTGTAACGAGGAGCTTTTGAACAATGCCTTGAATGATGCCAACGTTCACGTGTATGTGATTAGGGATGAAGGGCGCATTGTGGCTACCGGAACGCTTTGCATCAAACATACGCTGGAGTTTACCATTGCTGATATTGAATCTGTGGTTGTCAGCTCAAAGTACCGTGGCCGTGGATACGGAAAGGAGTTGATGACGGCTATGATTGAGGCGGCAAGGAAGATGAATGTGCATCATATACAGTTGACTTCAAATCCCGCACGTGTGGCGGCAAACCGGCTGTATCAGGTGTTGGGGTTTGAGCGGTATGAGACGAATTGTTATAAATTGCTTTTGAAGGGTTAATAAACATCGAAAAACTCGAAAACCTCTAATGTCACACAGATATCACAATGACCACAGATATTTCTTTTTTGAACACGGATCATACGAATAGACACGGATTTCACATTAATTCCGTAAACATCGAAAAGAACAAAAACATCGAAAACCCCTTCTGATGTTTGTGACTCCTACAGAGTCTTTGTGCTAAGTGTTATGGCTCCGCCTTTAAGAACAAGTTCTTACATCAATTCCAAACCTCTTACCACATAACTACCGTTATTCCAAACCTCAGAAGGAAAAATCTGCAAAAGCGGATGCAAAATCGAGTTGTACGGATATTAGATGCCTTGTGGCAGTTTTGTAGGTTCGTGTTTGTGCCGCAGAGGAGACCGAGGTCTGAAGTATGAAGGCTGAGGGTTGAAGGAACAAAAGTTGTCCTTGTTCAAGAAGTTTAAGAAGTTCGAGGCATGAAGTATTTGAAGGCGGTGTGACGAAAGATTATAAATTAAAGGGGAAGGACAACGGCTCCCCAAGTTTATTATGAGAATCATTGGCATAAGAGTACATGACGGGCGTGGTGAACGCTTTATGAGCCCAACCGAGTTGATGAGAGGCGTAAAGGACGGATGGTTCCCATTCGGTGACTATCCTATGCCCAATAGCGAAAACTGGAGGACAATTCTAGAGAAGATAGAATCTGATGAGGGTTTTTATAATACTTTCTCAAAAAGGCCTCGTATATCAATCGCTGGTATCGTGGGAAAGAATGGAAGTGGAAAATCATCGATTCTAGACTACTTGCTGATGATTGTAAACAATGCCGCCTGTCAGCTACTCTATGACCAATACGCAGACGATGAAGAAAAACCGAAACCGGCTCACGGACTGTATGCCGACCTATACTATGAGACAAGCAGAAGGATTATTAAAATAGGCTGCAAGAATACTGATGTTACGATAGGGATAGTAGGACATGATATAGAAACAAGAAACCTTGACCAAGCATTGAGGTACAGACTGGTATCAGATTTGTTTTATTTGATACAGTGCAACTATGGTAACTATAGCTTGAACTCCAATGACTATGTGACAAAATCAAAGATTAATGGTTTGGTTAGCAAGGTTAATGGTGATTGGCTGGATGGTATTTTTAACTTGGAGCAGAACTATATTTTCCCTATAACCATCACACCACACAGAAATGGAGGAAACATTGATGTAAATGAGTTAAAAGAGGAGTCGGTGGAAAAACTGATAGCCTTGATGTTGTTTGCAAAGTCGCGAGGTTATCAATTTATGGCAGGTTATGAATTGTCACGTTTTAAATTTGAGTATAATACTCAAATGAAGCAACAGTTGACAGCACGTGCTTCAACTACGGCTATGAGGAAGAAGGTAGGAGAGGAAGACCTCCTTATCATAGCTTCATCAATGACTGAGGGATGGGCTGAGAAGTTGCAGTGTACAGAGCTATTTTTTACAGAATTCGATGATAAGAAAGAGGCAGAGCCCCACGAAGTGTTCAGGATGCTGTTGGAGTATATGGGTTATGCGACTTTGCACCTCTGTGTTTATTATGAGAAGTTCAGACGTTGTTTTGACGTGATTAAGTATGTGGTGAACCACCAAAAGAACGAGATACCTTATGAACAAGGCTTTATCTCTGATATAGATAAGAACGGACTGTTTGATGAGATTCGCTACGATCACTCGAATTTGACCTATGGCATCAGAAAATGTATAAAAACAGTTGAAGAGGTTCTGAAAATGGGACTAACAAAGCACCCTTATCTTAGCAGGAAGATGTCAACTATAGTTTCAGACTTGAAACTTAATGGAGAAGAAAGCCTGGAGGAGATACTCTTCAGACTACCGCCTCCTTTATATCAGTTGGATGCGCTGATGGTGAAAGATGAGGCAGACCGAAGAGACGAGCGCTATTCGTTGGAAAATAGTGGCGCACGAGAGATTCAGCTATCGAAATTGAGCAGTGGTGAGAAGCAATTCTTATACAGTTTGTCTGCGACACTTTTCCATATTAAGAGTATGGATGAGAGCATAGCAAGGACAAAGGGATTACAATTTAAAGATGTATGTCTGGTGTTCGATGAAGCAGAACTGTATTATCATCCGGAGTTTCAGCAGGATTTTGTGTTTAATGTATTACGCTATTTGTCTTGGTTGAGATTAGAATATATTGAGTCAATACAAATTGTTATTGCAACCCATTCCCCCTTTATCCTTTCAGACATTAAAAAGGAGAATATCCTGTTTATGAGAGATGGACAGGACTATAGGGTGAGCATGACAGAAAAGGAAGCTGCTGAGTTTAGAGAGTTCAGCACATTTGGGGCCAACTATTATGATCTTTTACGTAATGGCTTTTTTCTAAGAAAACAGGCTACTGGACGATTTGCCGCGATGAAAGTCGAAGAACTGCGGAAGAGAATAATGAAGGGAGAGCGAGGAGAGGAACTCCAACGTCAGATTACCGCTATATCGGACCCCATTGTAAAAGGCTACTTGCTATATGAATTGAACCAAGGTTATCATAGGGAGGAGTATGTTCAAGATTGACTATAATTATGTAGTAGCCAAGCAGTATGCGGGAACCATGGCTGCGAAAGTGGACGACATCATTAGGGATGTTCTATGTCCTGGCTTCCAGATTGACAGAACGTTCTCAGATGGCACCTTGGTACATGTGGTTGTTGAACCTCACGGATTTACAAAACAGTTCCTGCAGGATTATAGAAAGACTACAGGATTGAGATCCCTACTACAAGGGGATACTACCTATCTGAGAAGTGTGGTGGAAAGAGTGAGAAATGATAGCCCTGAACACTTCATCAGACTTGGCAAAAGGAAATGGACCAGATGTTATCCAGGAAGACTACAATTTGAAGATTTCCACACTATCATGCACTACATCTTTGTGGAAAATGGCTATGAGGTGACGAATTTTGTAGATAAAGCTAAGATAGTAGATGATATAGGACTAAAGGTGTGCCCATATTGCGGGCAGAGCTATATAGGAAGCGTGTGTTACCCAAGGAATAACGGAAAGATGCACATTGCAAAGGCTCAGATTGACCATTTTTTCCCAAAGGGCCAATATCCTTTCTTGGCATTGAGTTATGCCAACTTCATCCCTTGTTGCTCTACTTGCAACCAGACCCATAAACACATAGAGGATGTGATGGACAATAATGGGAGGATGAGAATTATGTCGCCATACAACTTTGATGAGACAAAGTTCAAGTTCGGGTTTGGCTTGAAACAGCTTGGATGGATTGATGATGACAATATAGAGGTAAAGACCCTGTTCAAAATAAATACGGCTGATGACAGGGCACTGAAGGACGGTTATCAGCATATACTTGGTATAGACAAACTATACGAATATCACAATGATGTCGTGATGGACATTATTGTGAGAAAGGCGGTTGAAATGACAGCTCAGCGCGTGTTTTATCAGGAGGGTATGAAGGTTGATAAAGCATATATCGACAGGTATATAACGGCGATATATGGCTATGAGCCAGACCCAAAGGAGGACAGACGAAGAGTAATGTCGAAGTTTCTTCGGGATGTGGTCAAGCAAGTCGAGAGTATGATGGGGTGTTACCTGAGTGCGAAAATGACAGAGTTGCAGACAAAGCCAGCAATTATTTAAAAAGAAGCTCAAAGCAGATAATAAAGATGAAAGATAGAGTACATTTCTTTTCCATATACGATATGAGTATTTCTTTTTATCTCCCCTTGGCAGAGGAGGTGATGAAGGACGTTAAGGGCGTGCACATCCATAAACAGCCTGCAGACCCTCGCTACGATGCAAACTTCTGGCTGTGTGCTGCAACGCTGGATCCGGAGGTGCGCATTGTGGGACAGGAGAACGCCTACAAGGAGGTCATCAAGACAGCCGTGGGTGGTGCTGGGGGTGTGATTCATCAGGTGGAATCGGCCACGACCGACTGCCAGCCCAATGAGAACGTGGAGGCACTGCGTGTCTTTATGTTGGGCAAGAAGATTGAGGCGCGCCCCACCTGGAAACCTATGCACAAGCAACCTGTGTATGCTGGGGCAGCGGTTTATACTAACGGCGTCGAGGAAGAGCTGTTTAAGGTTGGCTTCTGCCTCCCTGCCGGCCCGTATGTGACGGATGAGGATGTGAGGTATATCGTGGAAAGTATTAGGGAGGCGGTAGTTGGGTGAGGGTGCTGAAGGCCCTTTGGCAGTTCTGCTCATATGTGTTTTGGCCACAGAGAAGACCGAGGTCTGATGTATGAAGGAAGATGGAAGGAGTATAAATAAACTAAAATAGTTGATATGAAGAAATATGAATTGATGGCATTGCCGTATGCTCCAGATGCATTGGAGCCAGTGATTAGTAAAGAGACTATAGGTTTCCATCATGGGAAACATCTGCAGGCATATGTTGATAATCTCAATGGACTAACCTCACCCGCTGTCCCCTCTCCAAAGGGCGAGGGGAGCTCGGAAGATATAGAGACGCTGGAGGAGATTGTTCGAAAGGCTCCTGCAGGGCCGCTATTCAACAATGCGGGACAGATATTGAATCACGAGATGTATTTCGCACAGTTTAAACCTGCGGGTGAGGCTGCTCAAGGCCCTGAGGGAGCACTTGGTGCGCAAATCGAGAAGCAGTGGGGTAGTGTGGAGGCTTTCAAGGCTGAGTTTGAGACTAAGGGTGTCGGTCTATTTGGCTCTGGCTGGGTATGGCTATCGGCAGAAGCTAATGGTTCTTTGGTTATCACGCAGGAGCAAGGGGCATCTAATCCGGTGGTGAAGGGTTTGAAGCCGCTACTGACCTTTGATGTCTGGGAGCATGCGTATTATCTGGATTACCAGAACCGTCGTGCTGCTCATCTCTCTGCTCTTTGGCAGATTGTCGACTGGAAGGTGATTGAGAAGAGGTATGATGCGTGAATATCACGTTGGCCGAGATAAAAAGAGAAAAATGAGATGGAATTGACTTGGTTAAATCTTGTAGCTTATATTTTGATACCCATTTTAACGGCAGGAATAGGTGGATGGGTTGGAGCGTATTTTGGAGATAAATATCGAAAGGACAAAGAGTCTAAGGAGAAAGAAATTGTACGTGATATCGCTGTCAAAGCGCTGAATATATTGAAATCTTATGCCAAGAAGTCGTATAGAGAGGCTGAAGGAGAATTTAATAGAGCGATGTCGATTGCGGAGAAAAGGACAGTTATAGTTGCTTTGCACAAATTGGGCATTCCGCTTGGCGTACCATCAAATGAATCATTCAATATAAGAAAGATTCATTTTGTTGACACGATAGTCAATGAGGATGATATTGATGGTATTGTGATTCAAATTACTAAGGGTTATTGTGATAATTTGTTCTATCTTGATCCTGATTCTTATTTCTCTTCGAATTTCACATTGTTTGCCATGAGAAATGCTGGAAAGAAGTATGTGACAGAGATCTTGGCGAAGAGTAAGGTAAATCCAGACACAAAGATAATGACTGAACCGATTGAACTTGGGTCGATTTTCACGCTTGGCGAGTTTAAAGCAATTCAAGTTCTGAGAGAACAAGTAAGGGATCAGATGTATTTTGACAAGAATGGTGAGCCTATTAAAGAAAGAATTGATACGTTATTGAAAGATATAGATTTGGGGTTGTGGGATTCTTATCTGATGTGGAACTTTGAGAATTATCAAAGCGTCAAAGCTCAAGTCCAGATGGGGCAGATAATTTGCAACCCACAACCGCTGATTAGTCCAATGCCAGTGTCCATTTCAGGAAAAAAGGATGAAAAAGAGGTGAAATAAAAACTGCCATGAATTTGGATGATATGGCGTGATGTATGATGTCGAGGTGTCCACGATTCAGGGTTAATGGTTCTTCGACGAGCGAAGCGACAAAGTAGATGACAGGGTTAATGGTTCGAAGTTTTTGATTATATAATATGGCAGAAGGTATTATACGTAGGGAAGAGAACGTAGATGTAGAGGGCATAGGCTCGCGTATCTCTGATGATATAGGGCGGATTATTGAGCATTCTAAGCATGCTGTTGCCGTATATCTTAATACGGAAGTGACATTGACATATTGGAGAATAGGTCGCTGTATCGCAAATGAGCTGGATGCTATCTCCGATGAGAAATATGGTTCAAAGATAGTCTCAACGGTGTCGAGACAATTGACTGAACGTTATGGCAAAGGTTATCAACGTGCCAATCTGTTTAGGTTGCTCAGTATCTGACTGTTCTTCCTGACAAACAATGGTTTATAGATAAACTGAATCGTTCTATACTGATTGCCAGAGAACTAAAACAGCAATGATGGTTCATGATTAACGGTTAATGGTTGAGAGGAATGATTACCATACAGGACTTGTATAACATTGTAGGGAATAAGATTGCTAATGAGGCGCAGAAGGCTCTCATCAGGAATAACTTCCCTCCTCAAATAGCTGAGCAGATGTGCAATGCCATCGACGGGCAGGAGAGAGCTGAACACTTTCAACGTCTGTTGAGGGAATATAGCGAGTGGATGCAGAACCAGCAGCGCCAGCAAGAGGCGGTGCAGCGGTTTTTGAGGGAGTATTATCATTGATGGTTCGTTGTTTAAGGATCAAGATTTGGATAAAGAGTTAAGAAAAAGTAAATCTTGCTAATAAATGCAATCTGATTGCGGATAAATCGTTATTTTTGCAGAATGGAAATATTATATGCATATGAGCAGACTGATTATTAGGAATGTTGGACCAATCAAAAGCGTGGATATTCGCCTGAACAAGGTGAATGTATTCATTGGTCCGCAAGGCAGTGGCAAGAGCACCATCGCCAAGATTGTTAGTTTCTGCTCTTGGCTGGAGAAGGTAAACGAGGCCACTGATCGTGCCGCTGTGGACGGTCTGATTAAGCGACTCGGCAAGTTCCACCATATGGAAGAGTACTTTACTGAGAAATCGGTGATACTTTATCTGGGAGATAATGTGGTGTTCGCTTACCATTGGAAGGAGAAGGATGCTATACCCATGCCAAAGGGTTTTGGCGAGTATAATGCTAGCAGTTATCAAAAAG
>Ga0247611_10001095_pt1 | contig 50077 bp, 49 predicted proteins | sample 177DNAGHGhighgp2_FD_192422 | JGI IMG/M metagenome (GOLD analysis project Ga0247611, IMG submission 192422) | Sheep rumen microbial communities from Palmerston North, Manawatu-Wanganui, New Zealand - 1770 DNA GHGhigh gp2 | ecosystem: Host-associated > Mammals > Digestive system > Stomach > Rumen... | reverse complement strand
CGTAGTTCAGCCCATCTGCCTTGAGCATATTGGCAGCGACGGCCTTGTATTTCCCTTCAGCAATGAGGGCCTTGATGCCCTTGCCTTCGTTCTTCTGGCAGACAGCGTCGAGGGCCTCATAGAAGGCGAACTTCTCGATGCTGTCGAAATACTTCTTCTCAAAGTCTGTCGTGGGTGCATCGTAGTCAGCATCGACGAAGGCGAACATATTCTTGAACATACGGCTGGCAGCACCAGAGGCGGGCACAAACTTTACAATCTTGTTGCCTGCGGCCTTGTACTGGTTCCAGGTGTCCTCAAACTGCTTGCGTTCATCAGCGTTTGGGGCAATGATGCCACGTCCGATACTTGCAGCGGCTTCCAATTTCAGGAAAGGGAATCCGGTCTTAAACTCATTCAGTTGGTTCTCAATCTGCTCAGGGGTGATACCCTTCTGGGCAATCTGCTTTAAGTCTTTTTCTGATAACATAATTGTGGTATTTAGTTAAAAATATGCTGCAAAGATACATAATTTTTACGATAAATAGTTGTCTATTAGCATTTTTTTGTATCTTTGTGGCGAAAAAGGTGTTAAATGGCAGATTTGTTCTCATTTACCTACGGGCAAAAGAAGGAGATGGCAGTCCAGACGGCAGCCATCCTGACAGACGAGATTGGTCTTGGCGATGATGCTGTGGAGGCCTGCTTACTCGTGCCGGATGTCGACGAGGGTTTGATTACCCCCGACGAGGTGAAGGCGCGTTATGGTGAGTCTGTAGCCCGCATCATCGGCGGCCTGGGGCGCATCCGTCAACTCTATGAGAAGAACCCCGTTGTCGAGTGTGAGAACTTCCGCAATCTGCTTATCTCTTTTGCCGAAGATATGCGTGTGGTGCTAATCATGATTGCCGACCGCGTGAACCTGATGCGACAGATGAAGGCATTCTTGGAGGAATCGGATGATCAGAATCGTCATGACCGAGAGGCCTTCGTCAACGAGGTGTCACAAGAGGCCGCCTATCTCTATGCGCCTCTTGCCCACAAACTGGGACTCTATAAACTGAAGAGCGAACTGGAAGACCTCTCTCTGAAGTATATGGAGCACGATGCCTACTATATGATCCGTGAGAAACTGAATCAGACAAAGGCCTCGCGTGATGCATATATAGAAGCATTCATTCGTCCTGTGGAAGAGAAGGTGAAGGCAGCGGGTATCAAATGCCACATCAAGGGTCGCACCAAGTCGATACACTCTATCTGGGAGAAGATGAAGAAGCAGAAGTGTGGCTTTGAAGGTATCTACGACCTCTTCGCCATCCGCATCATCATCGACTGCCCGGAGGATAAGGAGAAGATGCAGTGCTGGCAGGCTTACTCCATCGTCACAGATATGTATCAACCCAATCCCAAACGCCTACGTGATTGGCTCAGCGTACCTAAGTCAAACGGTTATGAGAGCCTCCACATCACCGTTCTGGGCCCAGATCAGAAGTGGGTGGAGGTGCAGATTCGCACGGAACGTATGGACGAGATCGCCGAGAATGGTGTGGCAGCCCATTGGCGGTATAAGGGCGTCAAAGGGGAGGCTGGTCTCGACGACTGGCTTGCTGGTGTGCGTTCTATGCTGGAACATGCCGACGGTCTGGAAGCGATGGATCAGTTCAAGATGGATCTGTATGAGGATGAGGTTTTTGTCTTCACTCCTCGGGGTGACCTCTTTAAGTTTCCCGTCGGCGCCACAGTTCTAGACTTTGCTTACCATATCCACTCGAAGTTAGGCAACCAATGCACGGGCGGTCGTATCAATGGCCGCGTAGTGAGCATCCGCTATCTGCTGAAGAGCGGCGACCAGGTGGAGATACTGACATCCTCCACGCAGAAGCCCCGTCAGGAGTGGCTTTCGATTGTAAAGACATCTCGCGCCAAGTCGAAGATCCGTCTTGCCTTGAAGGAGACCCAGCAGCGCGACGGTCTCTTTGCCAAGGAGATGCTGGAGCGCAAGTTCAAGAACCGCAAGATAGAGCAGGATGAGTCGGTGATGTTCCATGTTATCCGAAAGATGGGATTCAAGGAGGTCAGCGATTTCTACAAGCAGATTGCCGACGGTCTGATCGATGCCAACGCCGTCGTAGATAAATATATAGAGGTACGCGAGGGTGAGAAGACCATTACAGGCGACAATGTCGCGCGCTCAGCCTCAGAGTTCGAACTCGATGAGTCGAAGATAGGAGGCCTCAGTACACATCTCTCAGACGATGTGCTCGTCATCGACCGAGACCTTAAAGGCCTAGACTATCAGTTGGCCCGCTGCTGCACACCTATCTATGGCGACCCCATCTTCGGTTTTGTCACCATCAGCGGCGGCATCAAGATTCATCGCATGGACTGTCCCAACGCCCCCGAACTGCGCCGCCGTTATGGCTATAGGGTGGTGAAGGCCCGTTGGAGCGGCAAAGGCTCGTCTCAGTATTCCATCACCCTCCGTGTGGTGGGCAACGATGATATCGGCATAGTGAACAATCTGACGAGCATCATCTCTAAAGAAGAGAAACTCTTCCTGCGATCTATTAACATTGACTCTCACGACGGTCTGTTCAGCGGCAATCTCGTGGTGATGCTGGAAGACACCTCTCGTCTGGAGGCGCTGCTGAAAAAGTTGCGTACCGTGAAGGGTGTGAAACAAGTGGAACGTATATAACTGAAAACGTAAGAAATAAGATATGAAACGACTAACGATCATGACAATGGCTTTGACGCTGACAGTGCTTGCGGGTTGCAAGCAGACAGCGGAAGACCGTTATCAGCGTTATCTGGACGAAGTGGCCGATTCGACAACAGCGATTGAGTTCATCACGCCAGAGAAAGACCCTGTGGCACCTCCGACAGATGAAGGTGCTGATCCTTTTGCTGACGACGGCAAGGGTATCTATACGATTCCTGAGATTCCCGAGGAGCGTGAGGTGAATATGAATGCCAATACCTACGAACTTGAAAAGATGATGCAGGGTAGGGAATAGGGGGATGCCTACTCACGATAGAGCCAGGTAAGTGTTTTGTTGATCCATCGGATGCTGAAACGGAACCAGCGGAAAGTGCTCTGTTCCTTACCGCCGAAACGTAGAATAAACTCGCGGAAAGGATTTTTCTGAAAGGGTAGTCCGACGTCCATGAAGCACATGTGTTGAAATCCTTTTTGATAACAGTCCAGCATCGTGTCCCAGATAGTCATCACGTCAGGATGCAGGGTGATGTATGATTTTCTTCTGAACGCCGAATACCAGAGATACGCATTTCCTTCACTGTAAGCGACAGCAGCACAACCAATGACACGCTGACGGTATTTCGTCACAAAGAGTTTACCGTCCTGACTCTCCATCATCTTCTGGAAGAACTGATCGTCGGGGATGTAGCGCTTCGGTTTAAGAAGATTGTGCTTCCGCAGGAGTTTTGAGAAGGCCTTGAAATCTTCTTCCGTCTTCACCTCGTTGGTGGTAACACCTTTTTGACGGGCATTATCGATACGTTTCTGCAATTTCTCGCTAATACGTTCCTCGGGTGCATGACTGTGCAGCGAGTTATGGATACTCATCCAGTGTACAGGGAAGAAATTCTGCTGTTTCAGTTGTTTGTAACCGGTCATCTTCTGACTGAGGTTGCTGACTTCGATATAGAATGTGCGGTTACTCAATACTTTGGTCAGCGTCTCGAGCATCAGGCCGAAGAGCAAGTCGCGCGGATATTGTTCGTCATGATAGTATACGCCCTCACCCAGCACGCGGCAGTGAACGAGCAAGGGGAAGAGGAATGTTCGGAAACGGACGATGCCGAGCAAGTGGCTCACCACTTCGTCTTCTTGGTTGGTGACAACCACCATATAGGGTTTCTGACGAGGTGTCTCCCTCATCATCTTAAAGAGTCTCCGGCTGTGGAAGAAGTTATCATCTTTCAGTCGGGGCAGGTCTTCGTACTTCCGATAGATAATGGTCTTAAGTCCATTCATATTGCAAAAATAAACAAAAAACGTCACAGAACTCTCAGATTAACACAGATTAATATATATTTCGTGAAAAACTGAGGCCTCTGTGGCTGAAAATGATTAACTTTGCAGCGAAAATCAAAACAAAATCGGATATGACAGCATTCAAAGACCTTGCGCAGCAGCGTCGCAGCCACAGAAAGTTTACAGACGAGGATATTGACGGTGAAGACTTGAAACTCATCTTGCGTGCCGCCCTCATGTCGCCCACCTCTAAAAGTCAGCGCTCCTGGCAGTTCGTCGTCGTCGACGACAAAGTTGACCTTGAGAAACTTGCCGATGCCAAAAACCTCGGCAGCCAGTTCCTCAAGGATGCACCCGTAGCCATTGTCGTACTGGGTGACCCCCTGCAGAATGACTGTTGGGTGGAGGATGGTTCTATCGCCGCCATTTCCATGCAGTATCAGGCAGAAGACCTTGGGTTGGGCTCCTGCTGGATACAGATGCGTGGCCGTGGTCTTGACGATGGCACGCCTGCCGACACCGTCATACGTGGCATCCTCGATATTCCGGAGAATCTCAATTGCCTCTGTATCTTAGCCATCGGCCATTGGACTGATGAACGTAAGCCACAGAGCGAAGACAAACTGAAGTGGGAGAATGTGCATTTGAATAAGTTTTAGTTTATTTTTTACGATTTGCAGATGATATGATAAACTACGATCTGACGAGGATACGTGCAATCATCTTCGATATCGACGGGGTGCTGAGTGCCGCGACCATCACGATGGGCAATGACGGAGTACCCCAGCGGACGGCGAACATCAAGGACGGCTATGCCATTCAGTTGGCGATGAAACTTGGTCTGCGCATTGCCATCATGACGGGTGCCAAGGTCGAAAGCGTGCGTCACCGTTATGAGGGACTGGGTGTGGAAGATATATACATCGCCTGCGCCGTGAAGATAGAGACCTACGACCAGTTTTTGGCCAAGTATGGCTTATCAGACGAAGAGGTGATGTATATGGGCGATGACATACCCGACTTGGAGATTATGCGTCGGGTGGGCTGTCCTGTCTGTCCAAAAGATGCATGCCCTGAGATCAAGGATGTATCCCTTTATGTCAGCGATTGCAAGGGTGGTTATGGCTGTGGGCGTGACGTTATTGAGCAGACGCTTCGTGCCCAAGGCAAGTGGGTTATGAACGCCAAAGCCTTTGGGTGGTGAATGAGCAGCAAAATGAAATAGTGTGGTGAAAAGATTGATTCTGGCAAGCAATTCTCCTCGCAGACGTGAACTTCTGGGTGGTCTTGGACTTCCATTCGAAGTGCGCGTCCTGCAAGATATCGATGAGTCGTATCCGGAAGACTTGCCTGTGGATCAAGTGGCACTCTATATCTCAGGCAAGAAAGCAGATGCCTATCGGGCCAGTCTCGCCCCAGACGAACTCGTCATAACGGCCGATACCGTTGTCATTGTCGGGGAAGAGATCCTTGGTAAACCCGTCGATGCAGCCGATGCTGCCCGTATGCTCCGTCTTATCAGTGGTCGCACTCATCAGGTCACTACTGGAGTCTGCATGCTCACCACTACCACAGAGCGTCATTTTGCTGTCACGACCGACGTCACCTTCAAACCTCTCTCCGACGATGAGATCCAGTATTATATCACCCACTTCCAGCCCTTCGACAAGGCAGGAGCCTATGGCATTCAAGAGTGGATAGGCTATGTCGGGGTGACATGTCTCAAAGGCAGTTACTACAACGTGATGGGACTCCCTGTGCAACGCATCTACGAAACTCTCCGACAGATGGACTAAACACACATTATTTATATAGACACAATGATACAAAGGATAACATTTCAAACTCGACATAAGGCTTTTATTTTTCTTCTTCAACTCTTCACCATTACCGCTTATGCTCAGAAGCGACAGATGGCTGAGGCAGAGAACTATCTGCGCAGTGGTAAGAACTTCGACAAGGCCGAGCAACTTATGACGACACTTCTGGAGGACTCCGCCAACCAGCAGAATCCCCGCATATATGACCTATGGCTGCAGGCCGTCGAGAAGCAATACGATGCCCTGAACGAAAGGATGTATAAGCATCAGGCTATCGACACCACCCAACTCTTCAACCTCACTCGGCGCATGTTCACCATCGCTGAGCGCCTAGACTCCATCGATATGCTGCCAGACAAGAAGGGTAGGGCGCCCCTCGACTATCGGAAGGATAATTCCCAACGTCTGCTCGGCTATCGGCCGAACCTCTTCTTCGGTGGTGCCAACCATCTGCGGCGGGCTGATTTCCAGGTGGCCTACGACTTCTTTGAGACCTATATTGACTGTGGTCGTCAACCGTTATTTTCCCAATACGATTTGCTCCGCTCTGACCCACGCATGGGTGAGGCTGGCTATTGGGCCACCTACTGTGGTTATCGCATGGGTGATCCTGTACTTATCCTCAGGCATCAGGACCTCGCCCGCCGTGATACATCCAAACTGGAATACACGCTGCAGTATGTGTCCGAGGCCTGGAACCGTTTAGGTGATGAGCAACGCTATACGGAAATCCTTTGGGAGGGATTTGCTTTCTTCCCACAATCGAACTATTTCTTCCCAAGGCTCATGGATAACTATACGCGTAAGGGTAACTATGAACTTGGACTTACGGTTGCTGATGAAGCCTTGAAGACCGACTCCCTCAATGAACTCTACCTCTTCGCCAAGTCCACGATGCTCCTTAATCTGGGACGCTACGCCGAATGCCTCAAATACAGCGACCGCCTTATAGCCGTCAACGACCAGATGGCCGATGCCTACTATAATGCCGGCACTGCCTGTCTGAACATCGTCCTCAATATGGATCCACGCCGGCATAAGAAGCAGATACGTAAGATGTACCAGAAAGCCCAGCCCTATATGGAGAACTATCGTCGTCTCGCACCTGAAGCGAAAGACAAATGGGGTCCCTCGCTTTATCGGATCTATTTCAATCTGAATCTCGGTAAGCAGTTTGATGAGATTGATCGCCTGCTCAAGGGGGGGTAGTTTATAGTTTACGGTTTACAGTTTACAGTTTAGTTTACAGTTTCCAGATGATAGGACTGTAGGCGGATGTTTTTTATGATAATAGTATTTATTACTGTTAATAATCCATAAAAGTAATCACCTGTAAACCTTAAACTGTAAACCATAAACAAAAAATGCTTATCTTTGTGGATTAGAAGTATTATTAGCGTCTAAAACAAAAAGAATTAGTGATTATGGCAGACAATGCACAGTTGATCGCCCAGTGCGAGGCACGGGCAAAAGAATGGCTCTCTCCGGCCTTTGATGAGGAGACACGTAAGGAAGTTCAGGCAATGCTCGACGCAGAGGACAAAACCGCCCTCATCGACGCCTTCTATCAGAACCTTGAGTTTGGTACGGGTGGACTTCGTGGTATTATGGGTGCTGGTACCAACCGCATGAACAAGTACATCGTAGGTATGGCCACACAGGGCTTTGCCAACTATATCCTCAAGGCCTTCCCTGGTCGTAAGGATCTCGCTGTGGTCGTAGGTCACGACTGCCGCAACAACGGACGTATGTTCGCTGAGTCCGTAGCAGCCATCTTCTCCGCCAATGGCATCAAGGCTTATCTCTTTGAGAGCCTTCGCCCGACGCCGGAAATCTCGTTCGCCATCCGCCAGTTGGGAGCACAGGCTGGCGTGAATGTGACTGCTTCACACAACCCTCGTGAGTATAATGGCTACAAGGCTTACTGGGACGACGGAGCCCAGGTGCTTGCTCCCCACGATGTAGGTATCATCGAGGAGGTGAACAAGGTGACCATCGACCAGGTGAAGTTCGAACCCAACTACGACCTTATCGAGATTATCGGTGGAGAGATGGACTGGGACTACCTGCAGGCCGTGAAGGAGGCTATGGTCGATCAGGATGTCATCCTGCGCCAGAAGGACCTCAACATCGTCTATTCGCCGATGCACGGTACGGGTCGTGTGATTGTTCCTGAGGCCCTGCGCTCTTGGGGATTCCAGAACATCCACGTCGTCCGCGAGCAGATGGAGATAGACGGTAACTTCCCGACGGTTGTCAGCCCGAATCCCGAGAATGCCGAGGCTATGACGCTGGGTATGAAACTCGGTACGAAACTGAATGCCGACCTGGTGATTGCTTCTGACCCCGACGCCGACCGTCTGGCCATCGTCTGCCGCAACAATAAGGGCGAGTGGGAGATCCTGAATGGTAACCAGACCTGCATGATGTTCTGCTGGTACATCATCGCCAACAAGAAGAAACTAGGCCAGTTGAAGGGCAATGAGTTCCTCGTGAAGACCATCGTGACCACCGAGGAGATTGCCGAGATTGCCAAGAAGAACGGTGTTGAACTGCGCGACTGCTACACAGGCTTCAAGTGGATTGCCAACGAGATCCGCATCTCCGAGGGCAAGAAGAAGTATATCGGCGGCGGTGAGGAGTCGTTCGGATTCCTGCCGTTCGACAAGGTGCGCGACAAGGACTCCCCCGCATCTATCTGCCTGATCTGTGAGATTGCTGCCTGGGCTAAGGACAACGGCCGTACGCTGTACGACTTGCTGATGGATATCTACGCCGAATACGGTTTCTCGAAGGAGAGCACTATCAACGTCGTGAAGCCAGGTAAGACCGGTGCCGACGAGATCAAACAGATGATGGCAGACTTCCGTAACAACCCGCCGAAGGAACTCGGTGGCTCTAAGATCTGCCTGTGGAAGGACTATCAGACGTTGGAGGCTACAAAGGCCGACGGTTCGAAGGAGAAGATCAATATGCCCACCACGTCGAACGTGCTCCAGTGGTTCTGCGAGGATGGCACGAAGGTCAGTGTGCGTCCTTCGGGCACAGAGCCGAAGATCAAGTTCTACTGCGAGGTGAAGGATTCCAGTTTCAAGTGTGCCGGCTGCTACGAGCGTTGCACAAACGGTGCGCTGGAGAAGATCGAGGCCATTAAGAAGAGCCTCAGTCTTTAAGACTTCCCTGTATCAGTAAAAAAGAGTTCCCTGCCGGTCCGACAGGGAACTTTATTGATTTATTTGCGAGGCATCAGAACAAGTTGCTATCGTCTCTCCGGCCGGTCAGATGCGTCATCCGTCTCGGCAGAGCGGAGGATGATGCTGGTGGCGCCGATGGTGAATAGGGTACCGTCGGAAATGATGCGACGCTCACGAGGGGTAAGTTCGACATTGTCGACGAAGGTACCTGTATTGCTGTTGTTGTCTTTCAGGGTGTATTTAAGTCGGCCCCGTTTGTCGCGGCTGACGGTGATAGTGCAGTGGTTCAGGTCTACGCTGGGGTCGACGGTCTCGAAGGGTGTGCTGATGGGGTTGCCCTTCTGGTGGCGTCCGATGACGTTGTCGCCCATACGGAGCGGGATGACCTGCTTGTAGTGGAACATGTTCTCGATGACGACGATGGAGCCGCAGCCCTCTTCGTTGGCCTTCTCATCAGGATGCTCATCCTTCTGCCTGTCGTGCAACTTGCTCACACCTATGCGTATGGCAAACTGCTTACCGCAGTCTGGACACTGGAACACGAGCGACTGCCGTCGACGTATTGAGTCTCGTCGAAGGTGATGAAATTCTCGCATTTGGGACAACGGACACGTTTCATTTTTCTGGTTTACAGTTTACAGTTTACAGATGATTGCCTTTGGAGGCGGTCAGAGCGACATCACCCATGCCTCAGCGGTTTCGGATTGGCGATGAAAACGGCGGAGGTCGTTGTTGGCGTCGTTCTCAGAGGCGTAATGACCGTAGATGACGCGGCGGATGTTGTTGCGCTCGAAAATCTCTGCCTGGTCGTAGCCCTGTTTCTGGAGGCGCTCGATGAAGGCGTTGGCATTGCGCATGGAAACGTAACTGGCGAGCACGATGCAGAATTGTTTTTGTGGAGTGTGGAGTGTGGAGTGCGGAGTGAGATTTCCGTTTGTGCTTGTTACAACAGCAGAGTCTGCCACCGATTTGTCTTGTAAGTCTGCCACCGATTTATCTTGTATGTCTGCCACCGATTTATCTTGTATGTCTGCCTTCTGAGTATTCTCACTCCTCGGCCCACGCTCATCACTCCTCGATATGGAAATCTTGCTGGCATTAGTGTCCTTCTCGGTCATCATGCCGAAGAACAGGCCGTTGTTGATATTGCTGATGGTACGTGTCATCATCTCTGTCTTGCCTGTGGGCAGTACGAGGATGAAGGCCGCCAGCAGGATGGCAGCAATGGCCACCGTGTTGCGAATCCAGGTGTATTTGATGCGGACGACGTCATTCTCCTCTGCTTCGTCCAGATCATCGGCATCCTGTTCCGTTTCAGGTGTTAGACTGCTCATGTCGACGATGCGCGCATGGGTGGCCTCATCCTTTGCCGTTGCTGGGACGTCGGTGGGCTGTGACTGTACGTCGAGACGAGCCATCTCCACCGAACTGAGTCCGTAGAGGGTAGGGGTGAGGATGCCGGCCTCACATGGGGTGAAGACGTAATTGCCGTCTTCGTTGAGTGCCAGTATGCCGATGTCGTTAAGTTCGTAGGAGCCTTCGTTCTGGAGATGCTGCTTCAGTTCCTCCACCTCGCCCTCAATGCGCTGGAGGGCGACAGGGTAACTGATGTCGTAGGCCTCGATATAGGACTGAACCAGGAGCGAGTCATTGATGGTGAGTTGGGGATTGAAGCCCAATGTACGAAGTGGCGGGAGGAACAATTGCTCCTGTTCTTCATACCGCGCCTCGATATTGTGCGCCACAAAACCGCCCAGATTAGGCACAATGACGCAGTCGTTGCTCAGTAAAAGTATCTCAATATGTCGTTCAAGTTCAATCACGTGTGCAAAATTACGGCATTTTTTCCATATAAACAAATAAAAGAAACTTAAAATTACCATTAAATGATTTTTTTGCCGTATCTTTGCACAAAATTTCTAGATTATGGAATATAAAGAGACCAAAATCAAGGGCGTTTTCATCATCGAGCCCAAGGTGTTTCAAGATGCACGCGGCTATTTCATGGAGGCCTGGAAGCAGGCAGAGTTTGACGAGCATGTAGGTCGGACGGTATTCATCCAGGATAACGAATCGAAATCGTCGTACGGTGTCTTACGCGGCCTTCATTATCAGAAAGGTGGTGCCTCGCAGGCCAAACTTGTGCGCGTGATCAAGGGCAAGGTGCTCGATGTGGCTGTGGATATCCGCAAGTCGAGTCCGACGTTTGGTCAGCATGTGATGGTGGAACTGAGCGAGGAGAACAAACGCCAGTTCTTCATCCCCCGTGGGTTCGCTCATGGATTTCTGGTGCTCAGCCAAGAGGCCATCTTCACCTATAAGGTGGATAATCCCTATGCACCTCAGTGCGATGCCGGTATCCGTTGGAACGATCCCGATCTAGGTATCGAGTGGCCTATCGATCCTGCAGAGGTGCTGACAAGCGAGAAGGACTTGAAGCAACCCTTGCTGAAAGATGCGGAAGTGTTTGAATAGGATATGAATATAGCGATAGTAGGAACAGGATATGTAGGACTGGTATCAGGAACGTGTTTCGCTGATACAGGTGCAATTGTCACTTGCGTCGACGTCGACGCTGCCAAGATAGAACGGCTTCAGAATGGGCAGATTCCCATCTATGAGCCTGGCCTCGACGAACTGGTGAAGAAGAATGTGGCTGCTGGCCGACTGAAGTTTACCACCAATCTCGCCTCAGTGCTCGACGATGTGCAGATTGTGTTCTCGGCTGTAGGTACACCGCCTGACGAGGACGGGTCGGCCGATCTGAAATACGTGTTGCAGGTGGCCCGTACCATCGGACAGCACCTGAACCACTATGTGGTGGTGGTCACGAAGTCGACAGTGCCTGTGGGTACAGCCAAGAAGGTACGCAAGGCCATTGAGGAAGAATTGGAGAAGCGTGGTGTAAACATTGAGTTCGATGTGGCATCGAACCCAGAGTTCCTGAAGGAGGGTAACGCCATCAAGGACTTTATGTCGCCCGACCGTGTGGTGGTGGGTGTGGAGAGCGAGCACGCCAAGAAGGTGCTGACTAAACTCTACAAACCCTTCCTGATTAATAACTTCCGTGTGATCTTCATGGATATCCCTTCGGCCGAGATGACGAAGTATGCCGCCAACTCGATGCTTGCCACACGTATCTCGTTTATGAACGATATCGCCAACCTATGTGAGCGCGTGGGCGCGGATGTTAATATGGTACGAGCGGGAATAGGTTCTGATACCCGTATCGGACGAAAGTTTCTCTATGCAGGCTGTGGTTATGGCGGTTCGTGTTTCCCCAAAGATGTGAAGGCACTCATCAAGACTGCCGACCAGAACGGCTACTCGATGGAGGTGCTCAAGGCTGTAGAGCGCGTGAATGAGCGTCAGAAGAGTGTGCTGTTCGAAAAACTGGTGAAATCGTTTGGCAGCGTGGAAGCCTTGAAGGGTAAAACCATCGCCATGTGGGGGCTGTCGTTCAAGCCTGAGACTGACGATATGCGTGAGTCGACGGCCCTCGTGATGATTGAGAAACTGTTGGCTGCTGGATGCCAGTTGCGTGTCTACGACCCTATCGCTATGGAGGAGTGTAAGCGTAGAATCGGAGATACGGTGACCTATTGTCGGGATATGTACGACGCTGTGCTTGATGCTGATGCCCTGCTGTTGCTCACAGAGTGGAAGGAGTTCCGTCTGCCAGGCTGGGGTGTCATCAAGAAGGCGATGAAGCGTCCGCTGGTCATCGATGGTCGTAATATCTTTGATATTGAGGAACTGGAAGAGAATGCATTTGAATATCACTGCATCGGAAAATAGTTGATAGATGATGAGGCTTGGTGTTATAGTGGTGGCAATCGTGCTGTTGTCTGGTTGTTCTGGATGTCAGTCGTCAGAGGAGCAATCAACACAGGAGAACCTCGAAGCAAAGTCGCTTTTGCAGGGCGTGTGGGTTGATGCTGAGACAGAAGACCTCACGTTCCGCGTGGCGGGCGATACGATCTTCTATGCTGATACCACCAGTATGCCAGCCTATTTCAAGATTGTCGGCGACTCGCTTGTACTCTCTTCCGGCACTACTTACGCCATTGAACAGCATACTGCCCATATTTTCAGTTTCCGTAATCAGAACGGCGATCTGGTGAAACTCGTCAAGAGCGACGAAGCAGAAGCCGTCTCCGACTTCACGCATGTTCGTCCGTCGGTGATGACCTATACCCATCAAGTGAAGAAGGATTCTGTGGTGAATTTCGGAGGCGAGCGCTATCACTGGTATATTGCTATTAATCCCACGCGGTTCAAAGTAACGCATCATACATTCAATGAGGACGGCATGGAGGTGGAGAATGTGTATTACGACAATATCATGCACATCAGCGTATATCGTGGCGGTAATTGTATCTATTCCAAAGACTTCCGCAAGCAACAGTATGAGAAGTTGGTACCCGTCAACTTCCTGAATGAGGCCGTGCTGGCCAATATGGAGTATAGTAGTGCTGATGCGGCTGGGCTCCATTTCAACGCTACACTCTGTATACCAGACGGTGCCAGTTGTTATCTGGTCGAGACCCTTATCTCTTATAAGGGGCAGATGACGATGAAACTCTTAGAGTATTAGGATTCCTCTATCCACGCATCAAGCAACATGCGCGCGATGGACAGTTTCTCGGGGATGGTCGGAAGATGATCCTTGCGGAACCATCCGCCTTTGGCAATCTCTGAGCGCTGCAGATGGATATCGCCGCTGACGTAGTCGGCATTGAACCCGACCATCAGACCGCACGGGTAGGGCCAAGGCTGACTGCCGAAATAACGGATGTTGGTGATGGTGACCCCCGTCTCCTCCAGTGCTTCACGGGCAACGGCTTCTTCGAGCGTCTCGCCCGTCTCGACGAAGCCAGCCACCAGGCCGTAGAAATCCGTACGGAAGTTCTTGGCTCTCACAAGCAGCACTTCGTCACCCCGATGGATGAGTACAATGACGGCTGTGGCTAATTGTGGCCAAATCTCCTTTCCGCACTCTGTGCATTTCTTGGATATCTCGGTATCCATGCGCATGGGGGCTCCGCAGACACCACAGAATTTCGTGTTCTTGTCCCAGTAGAGTAGTTCCTGGCATTTGCCCGCCTTCAGGTAAAGCGGCTTCTCCAGTTTGTAGAAACTCTGTCTCAGACCGACCATTTCATACTGGCTGCTGTCGGTGACAGGACTGTCAATGCGATAGGCTCTGACTTCTGTGCCATCGTCCATCGGTGAGATAGTCATCATGTTGGTCCAGGGTCTTGTCTCTGTGGGCGGTTCGTCACACAACGGAATCGTGTAGGTGCCATCGGGACGTTTTTCCAGAAGCAGGTCTTCCTGGCAGAATACGAAATAGTATCTCATTTTCCAAACAGCAGTTTACGGTCGCGTTCGATAGCCGGTTGAGCCCAAGCCTCAGGTACGAACTTCCAGTTGGTATTGGCTTTGGGATTGACAGTTTTCTGACGCTCGATTTCCTCCATGAGATAGTGGCGCTGATCGAGTTCGCTGCAGTAAAGCACTCGGCTGGACAACGAATCCTTCGGAATGCCAGCACCGTGTGTGAGCAACTCTCCACCACCGTTGGCGCGATAACTGTTCATGGCGACTTTGTACCACTTCTTCTCGTCAAAGGGCGTTCCGTCAGACATCTGCAGAATGCGCACTTTTTCACCGTCGGGCTTGGTCACGTCGACCTCATAATCGATACCGCAGGCAGAATCGAAATTGAAGGTGTAGTATTTGAATCCGGTCCCCTGTTGGTCTTCTTTCGTCTGTTCGTTGAGCAGAAGGATATGGTCATCGGGTGATTTCATCTGATTGGTCCACATGTCGTAACTCATCTCAAGATGCTTGCGTATCTCCTCGCCAGTCATACGGAGTACCAGTAGCAGATTCTCGAAGCGGTAGAGTTTGAACATATCGGCTACGGTGACTTCGCCTTCCTTGATGACCGCATTGAACGACAACGGGGCGGCGATGCTGATGTCAGCCCCGGTGATTTGTAATTGCAAATTGTGGATAAGGTCGGTGAAAGCCGAGTTGCCAAAGAAACTGTCGCGGGTGTAGATCGAGGCGCCGAAGGTTCCGATTTTGCGGCCCACATAGGCCTTTGCACCATCAATCTGTGGCTGGAAATGACGTATCATCTCTTCATCGATTTCTTCGTCGAGTACGCTCACAATCTTACCCTTGATATCTTTTTTTACCAGGTGGCCCTTCTCGTAAGTCAGTTCAATCTCTGCCTCAGCAATGTTCTTGACGTAACATGAAGGGTCGATGATCAGCACCTGACGGCCTTCTTTGTCGGTAATCCATTCGTTGTGTACCTGATGGTCATGTCCGAAGAATATGATGTCGAAGCCTGGTACCTCACGTGCAACGGCAGCAGTGGCGTTCTCCTCGTAATCATCAGTGACGATGCCGCCGTCTTTGCCGGAATGGAACAAGCCGAAGATCAGGTCGGGACGCTCTACTTCCTTGACATATTTCACCCATTTGCGCGCGCAAGCGGTCATCTCCTCAAACTCCAGCCCCTTCCACACGTTTTCTGTCAGCCAGTTGGGAATAGCAGGGGTGAGCATGCCGATGATGCAGATTTTCACACCGTCAACATAGTGGACAGAGTAGGGCTGTAGGCCGTTGTAGATGTTCTTGGGATGGGCAATGCCGTCAGAACCGGCTTTCACGATGTTTGCGCCAAGGAGTGGGCATCGCACTTCCCGAATCCATTTGTCGTAGACCTTATGCCCAGGCTCTATGTCGTGATTGCCAACGGTTTCGGCATCATACTGCATATAGTTGATGACAGAGGCAGCGAGGTTCTCATTGGTGGGCATCACGTAATTCGACCAATAGACGCAGGGCTGTCCTTGAAGGATGTCGCCATTGTCGATGAGGAGAAGGTTCTCGCCATAGGTCGCGCGTTCCTTCTTAATATATGAATTAGCACGGGAGAGGGTTCCCTTGAGGGGTTTCTTCTCCATGAAGTCGTATGGGAAGAAATGCCCGTGTACGTCGCTGGTCTCAATGACCTTCATGCGAACGGTTTTTGATGTCTGTCCTAATGCTGGGAGCATGAAAGAAACTGTAAGGGTAAAGGCTATCAATGTAATTTTGTTCATTTGTACGTCAATTTTTCTGCAAAAATACGAATAATTATCTAATAAACCAAGAGTTTGCCTGTAATTAGGCACACTTTTTGCAGTTTTTTAGGTAAAAGAACTAATAAAAAGTATAGGAGGAATAATTATGGCATTTATTGATTATTACAAGATTCTGGGCGTTGACAAGACGATAGCGCAGAAGGATGTGAAGAAGGCATATCTGAAACGGGCTAAACAGTTCCATCCAGATTTGCATCCTGACGACCCGAAGGCACAGGCGAAGTTTCAGGCTTTGCAGGAGGCGTATGATGTGATTGGTGACCCTGAAAAGCGAAAGAAATATGACCAATATGGAGAACAGTGGAAACAGGCTGAAGCCTTCAACGCCAACGGTTTTGGTGGTGATGCAGGTGGCGGCAACCCCTTCGGCGGCTTCGATTTCTCACAGTTCACTTCTGGTTCAGGCGGTGGATTCAGCGATTTCTTCGAGAGCCTCTTTGGCAGGAAAGGTCGTCAGGGTGGGGGCTTTGGAGGTTTCCAGGGTTTTAACTCAGGGGGCTCCGGTTTTGGTCATCAGGCACGTACTCACTCTGGTGAGATGAACGCCAACGTGACCATCGACCTCTATACGGCTCTGTTGGGTGGTGAGGTGATGCTTTCGCTGAACAATGGTCAGAAAGTGAAGATGAAGATCAAACCTGAGACACAGCCGGGTACAAAAGTACGTCTCCGTGGCAAGGGATATGACCGCGGAGACGGGACTTTCGGTGATCTGATTATCACCTATCAGGTGAAACTGCCTACGAACCTGTCGGAGCGGCAGAAGTCGCTGCTCCAGCAGATGCGCGTCAGTTAGTAGAATATCGTTGTGAGGATGTAGGCTACAATCGTTGAGGTGAACACACAGATAAGGCCTGGCATCATGAACGAGTGGTTCAGCAGGTATTTGCCGATGACGGTCGTACCAGAACGGTCGAAGTTCACTGTGGCGATATCTGAGGGGTAGTTCGGGATGAAGAAATAGCCGTATACTGAAGGCAGCACACCCAACAGCACGGGTCCGGCAATACCCAGTTGATAAGCCAGCGGCAACATGGCCACCACCACAGCACCCTGAGAGTTGATAAGTACGGATACCAGGAAGAACACGAAGGCAATCGACCAAGGGTACTCCTTCACGATGTCGGCGAGCATGGCCTGCATCTCACTCATGTAATTAGAGAAATAGGTGTCAGCGAGCCAGGCGATACCATAGATGGCGACGACGGCAACCATACCTGACTGCCACACAGGACCGGAAACGGCTTTCTTTGGTGCAGCCTTACAGAAGATGATCATGAGGGCAGCGGCCGTAATCATCACAATCTGGATGACAATGTTCATGGCCAGCGGCTTGCTGAACCACTCTGTCATTCCTGCCATATGCACTTTTGCTTTCACCAGTTGATCGGCTGTCAGCGACATATTCTCATTGATGGTCAATGGACTGCTACCCTTTATGGCGCGTAGTGTGTCGTATGACGGCAGCGCATTCTGGAAGATAGCGAAGAACACGATGACGACGAGGGCACCGAGGAAGATAAACACGGCATTCTTGGCAGACTGCGGGATTTCTTTATCCAGAGTCGTAGCACCGCTGCCATAGATGTATTCCCGTTGTGCTGGGTCGGCAATCTTCTTCTGGAACTCAGGATCCTTGTCAAGGTCTAGACCACGATGATAGGAAGCAGCAGCAGCGGCCATCAGTCCACAGAGGCAGGCTGGGATGGAAATCATCAGCACGCCAGGAATCGTGATGTCGAAATTGTTGGCATTAGAAATAGATACGAAAGCCACTACGGCAGCAGCGATAGGTGAACAAGTGATGCCTACCTGCGATGCGATAGAGGCTACGCCGCAAGGCCGCTCCGGTCTTATGCCTTTCTTTAATGCAATGTCGCAAATAATTGGCATCAAAGTATATACGACATGTCCCGTACCAACAAGCACTGTCAAGAAGAATGTAGTGATTGGTGCCAGGAAGGTGATGCGGTCCGGATGCTTGCGCAACAACTTTTCTGCCATCTGAATCAGCCAATCCATACCACCAGAGGCCTGCATGATGCCAGCGCAGGTCACAGCAGCGATGATGATGTAGATGACGTCTGTTGGAGGGGTTCCTGGCTTTAAGCCGAATCCAAACACGAGTAGGGCCAATCCGATACCGGAAATGGCACCAAGGGCAAGTGAGCCGTATCGCGAACCTACCCACAACGCTCCCAACACAATGCAGAGCTGAAGAATCATTAATACCATACAGTTAAAATATTATTAGTTATTGAGATTGTCTATTATGTTGCAAAGGTAGTTATTTTTTTCGAAAGAACAAACTTTTAAAGTAAAAATCTTAAAATTATTTATTTCTTTTGTCAGGTCAGATAATTTGCTTACCTTTGCACGCTAAAAGAGAAAAGATATAAAAAGCAATATAAAATGGCTAAAAGATTTGCCGAACATAACGGCCTGGACCTGACAAAGGTGAATGACGACATCCTCGGGATGTGGAGAGAGAAGAATGTGTTCTGGCGCTCGGTGGAAGAGCGTGAGGGCTGTCCGCAGTTTGTATTCTTCGAAGGACCTCCTTCTGCTAATGGACATCCTGGTATCCACCACGTGCTGGCGCGTACGATTAAGGATACTTTTAACCGCTACAAGACGATGAAGGGCTTCCAGGTGAAGCGCAAGGCCGGATGGGATACTCATGGACTGCCCGTAGAACTGGGTGTGGAGAAAGAACTGGGCATCACCAAGGCTGATATCGACAACAAGGCTTCCGATAAGTACATCTCGACAGAGGACTACAACAAGAAATGTCGCGAGAACGTGATGATGTATACCCAGGAGTGGAGAGACCTCACCGAGAAGATGGGCTACTTTGTCGATCTTGATAATCCGTACATCACCTATGACAACAAATATATCGAGACGTTGTGGTGGTTGCTCCAGCAGTTCTATAAAAAAGGATTGCTTTATAAGGGCTACACCATCCAGCCATATTCTCCTGCCGCAGGCACAGGACTCAGTTCACACGAACTGAACCAGCCCGGCTGCTATCGGGATGTGAAGGATACGACGGTGACGGCCCTCTTTAAGGCTCTGAATCCGAAAGACGAATGGACGAAGTGGGGTACACCTTATTTCGTAGCCTGGACGACGACCCCTTGGACATTACCCTCCAATACGGCCCTCTGTGTAGGTCCGAAGATCGACTATGTGGCTGTGGAGACCTACAATGCCTACAATGGCGAGAAGATTACCATTATTCTCGCAGAAAGTCGTCTGAACGCATACCTCGCTCCTGAAGGTAACATCACCGATGGTGAGGAAATGCCCGAATACAACAAGGGAGAGAAGTTCGTGCCTTATCGTATTGTAGGCCGTTACACGGGTGAAGAACTCGTCGGTCTGAAATATCAGCAACTCATGCCTTGGGTAAAGCCTTCAGCCAAACTCGACGCCAATGCTGCTGACTATGTGAAGGCGTATGCAGAAGCCCATCCAGAGAAAGTGTTTGCCAGCGAGAATGGCAAAGACAAGTTCGTCGAGATGGAGAGCGAGGCCTTCCGCGTGATTCCTGGTGACTATGTGACCACAGAGGACGGCGCCGGTATCGTGCATATCGCACCTACGTTTGGTGCCGACGACGCCAAGGTGGCTAAGGATGCCCATATCCCGAGCCTGTTCCTTATAAATAAAAGAGGTGAGACGCGTCCGATGGTAGACCTGCAGGGTAAGTACTACGTGATGGACGAACTCGACGATAACTTCATCGCGAAGTGTGTCAACAAGGAGGGCTATGCCCATCATGCAGGCGACTATGTGAAGAATGCGTATGCCCCAGAGTTCAACCAGAATGGTAAGTACGACGAGCAGGCTGCCTCGAAGGCTGAGGACCTGAATATTGTCATCTGTATGGAGATGAAACAGGAGGGTACCGCGCTGAAGATAGAGAAGCACGTACACAACTACCCACATTGCTGGCGTACAGACAAACCTGTGCTCTACTATCCCCTCGACTCTTGGTTCATTAAGAGTACGGCCAAGAAGGACCGTATGTTCGAACTCAACAAGACCATCAACTGGCAACCCGAGAGCACAGGTACAGGCCGCTTTGGCAACTGGCTGGAGAACCTGAACGACTGGAACCTCTCCCGTTCCCGTTTCTGGGGTACGCCGCTTCCCATCTGGCGGGACGAGGATGGCAAGGAAATCTGCATCGGCTCTGTCGAGGAACTCTACAACGAGATCGAGAAATCTGTCATTGCAGGCTTTATGAAGAGCAACCCGCTGAAGGACAAGGGCTTCGTGCCTGGAGATATGTCGAAGGAGAACTACGATCGGATCGACCTTCACCGTCCTTATGTGGACGACATTGTGCTTGTCAGCGAGAGTGGTAAGCCCATGAAGCGCGAGAGCGACCTGATCGATGTGTGGTTCGACTCAGGTTCTATGCCTTACGCTCAGATTCACTATCCGTTTGAGAATAAAGACCTCATCGATAAGGGTATCGCCTTCCCATGTGATTTCATCAACGAGGGTGTAGACCAGACTCGTGGTTGGTTCTTCACACTTCACGCCATTGCGACGATGATCTTCGACTCGGTGGCCTTCAAGAATGTGATTTCTTCAGGCCTTGTGCTCGATGCTAAGGGCAATAAGATGTCGAAGCATGTGGGTAATGTGGTGAATCCTTTCGATATGATCGGCAAGTTCGGTTCTGATGCCGTCCGTCTGTATATGATGACCAACTCCGAGCCTTGGGACAACCTGAAGTTCGACCCGGAGGGCGTCGACGAGGTGCGTCGTAAGTTCTTTGGTACGTTATATAACACCTATAGTTTCTTCGCACTCTATGCCAATGTAGACGGGTTCGACCCGAAGTCCTCACAGGTGCCCTTCGAAGAGCGACCGGAGATTGACCGCTGGATCCTCTCCTGCCTGAACACCCTCATCAAAGGCGTAGAGAAAGAACTTGACGGCTTCGATCCGACCCGCGCTGGCCGACTCATTGACGCCTTCGTCAACGACGACCTCTCCAACTGGTATGTCCGTCTGAACCGAAAGCGTTTCTGGGGTAAGGAAATGAGTGCCGACAAACTGAGTGCTTATCAGACCCTTTACACCTGTCTGATGACCATTTCCAAACTCCTCGCGCCGTTTGCGCCATTCTATGCCGACCAACTCTATAAGGACTTAGGCGGAGAACTCGACTCTGTCCATCTCGACCAATTCCCTGTGGCAGATGATTCTCAGGTCAACAAAGACCTTGAAGCCCGCATGGAGATGGCCCAGAAGATTACGTCGATGGTTCTGGCTTTGCGCCGTAAGGTGAACATCAAGGTGCGTCAGCCGCTGCAGGCCATCATGATTCCTGCCGTCGATGCTGAGCAGCAGAAGCATATCGAGGCCGTTAAGGACCTGATCATGAACGAGGTGAATGTGAAGGAACTCCGTTTCGTCGAGGGTGCTGGCGTGCTGGTGAAGAAAGTGAAGTGCAACTTCCGTACGATGGGCAAGAAGTTTGGCAAACTCATGAAGGGTGTTGCCGCTGCGATGGACCAACTCTCGCAGGAGCAGATTGCCGCATTGGAGAAAGACGGCACCATCGGTATCGAGGTTGAAGGACAGGCGCTGACTGTCGAGGCTGCTGATGTGGAGATCATCTCTGAGGATATTCCCGGCTGGCTGGTGGCTAACGAAGGCAACCTGACTGTAGCCCTTGAGGTGGAACTGACTGAAGAGTTGAAGAACGAGGGTATGGCCCGCGAACTCATCAACCGTATTCAGAACATCCGAAAGGAGAGTGGGTTCGAGATCACAGACCGCATTGTAGTGACACTCAGTCCGAATGCCGATGTACAGAAGGCCGTAGACAGTTTCGCTGACTACATCCAGACACAGGTCTTGGCAGATGCCATCCGTCTGGAAACCAATGACGGTCAGCAAGTTGACTTCGATGACTTCACGTTGAACATTAAGGTTGTAAAATCATAAATATTATATAGTAATTACTTAACATCTCAATCATTATGGCAGAGAAAACACGCTACACTGATGAAGAACTGGAAGAGTTCCGTCAGATTATTAACGAGAAGATGGCTTTGGCCAAGCGCGATTATGAGCAGATGATGCGCGTGCTGACAAACCAAGACTCCAACGACGTCGACGACACTTCTCCCACCTACAAGGCTTTGGAGGAGGGTAGTGCCACTCAGTCAAAGGAGGAGTTGATTACTATGGCTGCTCGCCAGCAGAAGTTCATTCAGGGTTTGAAGGCAGCCTTAGTGCGCATAGAAAACAAGACCTATGGTATCGACCGTATCACGGGCAAACTGATTCCCAAGGAGCGTCTTCGTGCAGTCCCGCATGCTACGCTGAGTGTGGAATCGAAGATGATGCAGAACAAGAAGTGAGACAGTCGGGACCTATACTGACCAAGGGCAGGATGGCGGTACTTGTAGTATTCGCCGTCCTCTTGATAGACCAGGCCATCAAGATCTGGGTGAAGACATCTATGACCTTGCATGAGAGTATCCATGTGACAGACTGGTTTTACATCACCTTCATCGAGAACAACGGAATGGCCTTCGGTATGCAACTTGGCAGCAAGATCATCCTGTCTCTCTTCCGTGTGATTGCCATTTCTTCCTTGGGTTACTACATCTGGCTGGAAGTGAAGCGCCAGGCAAAGACGGGTTATATCGTCTGTCTGTCGTTTATCTTGGCTGGTGCAGCGGGCAACCTCATCGACTGTATGTTCTATGGCCTTGTGTTCAATGCCTCATCGCCCTATTATCTGTCTTACTTCGTACCCTTCGGCACGGGCTATGCTCCCTTCCTGATGGGAAAGGTGGTCGACATGTTCTACTTCCCGCTGATAGAGACGGAGTGGCCTCTGTGGATGCCTTTCGTGGGAGGCGAGCACTTCGTGTTCTTCAGTCCGGTGTTCAACTTCGCCGACTCGTGCATCAGCGTGAGTGTCGTGTGGCTGCTACTGTTCTATCGCGAGGCGATCAGCAAGATGTCGCTTGGTAAGAGTGTCGTGCAACAGGAAGACCAATCAGACCAGGAGAAATGAGACGTCGGGGCTTACATCTGGCCATCGTTGCGGCAGCCGTGATGGTATTCTTGTCTGCCTGTAAGCCACAGGTACCGCCAGAGTATCTTCAGCCCGACGAGATGGAAGACCTGATGTACGATTACTACGTCTCCCAAGGTATCAGCAACAGCCGTGCCGGTACCACAGACTATGACCGTCGTTATAATATGCAGACGGTCCTCAAGAAATATGGTCTGACGAACGACGACTTTGATTCCACGCTGGTATACTACTACAACCACATGGAACTGATGAACGAGATCTATTCGCGTATCCAGAAGCGTTTGGGCGACGAGGCCATCTTGCTGGGAGCCTCGGAGGGTGAGGTCGAGCGCTTTACCACGCAGTCTGTTTCTGGCGACACCACTGATGTGTGGGAAGGCAAGCGGCAACTCACGCTGATGCCCATACCGCCTTATCATATCGTGCAGTTCTCGCAAAAGGCCGACACCTCTTTCTATAAGGGCGACAGTTTCCTGCTTACGTTCGGCTCCCGGTTCCTTGCCCAGAGCGGCTCCAGAAACGGTACCGCCTATCTCTCCGTGACTTATGAGAACGACAGCGTGGTGACCGCCTCTATACCCATCAATATCACAGGCGGCTCTACACTCCGTATGCCTGCCTGCAATCTGAAGGCCAAGCGTCTGGATGGCTTTTTCTATATGTCGCGCCGCGATGTGACCGACAACGAGAGCGAAGTCTGCATCCTGTTGCTCAACCATATCCAGTTGATGCGTTTCCACCACAAGGAGACTGCTGAAGAGAAAAACGAGCCGCAGACGCCGGTGGCTGTGCCTGAGAAGGAAGATTCGACAACGACAGACTCTCTCAAACCGCGTGCACGCCGTCTGGGTGAACGTCCGATGATACAACCAAAGTCCAATAATTAAAACTAAAGACAATGAAGCATTTGAAATTCCGGTTATCACTGATGAACTTCCTGGAGTTTGCCGTCTGGGGAGCCTATCTCACCTGTATGGGCAACTATCTTGGAGTAGCCGGACTCGGCGACAAGATCTCCTGGTTCTACGCCATTCAGGGTATCGTGAGTATTTTTATGCCTACCCTGATGGGTGTTGTTGCTGACAAGTATATCCAGCCTCAGCGCCTGCTGGGCCTGTGCCATCTGCTGGCAGGTGGTTTCATGCTGGGCTGTTGGTGGCTGGGCAGTCAGAGTGGCTTCGGACAGGAACTGCCCGACAAGTCGCTCTTCATCGCGCTCTATACGTTGAGCGTGGCCTTCTATATGCCCACGATTGCACTCGCCAACACCACCGCATTCTCTATCCTGAAGAAAAACGGTCTCGACACCGTTAAGGATTTCCCGCCTATCCGTGTGCTTGGCACCGTGGGATTCATCCTCACCATGTGGTTTGTGAACTGTGCTGTATGGGAAGACGGCAGTTTTGCCCTTACCTTGGCCGACAACGCTCATAAGTTCCAGTATACTTATATGCAGTTCATCGTATCGGGATTGCTGAGCATGGTGCTCTTCCTCTATTGCCTCACATTGCCAGAGTGTAAGATCGAGAAGAAAGAACAGCAGGTGTCGCTGGCAGAAACGCTCGGATTCAACGCCTTTAAGTTGTTCAAGCGCCGCCAGATGGCCTTGTTCTTCATCTTCTCAGCCCTGCTGGGCATGTGTCTGCAGGTCACCAACGGCTATGCCGGCCCCTTCATCACCAGTTTCAAGGGTAGTGCCGACGCTGCCGTCGCCTCTTCGTTTGCTGCCAACAATGCCACTCTGCTGACGAGTATCTCTCAGATCAGCGAGGCGCTCTGCATCCTGATGATCCCGTTCTTCCTGAAGCGTTATGGCATCAAGGTGGTGATGCTCATGTCGATGTTTGCCTGGGTGTTCCGCTTCGGCTTCTTCGGCATTGGCAATCCGGCAATGCCTGGGGTGATCATGTTCATCCTCTCGTGCATCGTCTATGGTGTGGCCTTCGACTTCTTCAATGTCTCGGGTGGCATCTTCGTCGACCAGGAGTGCGAATCGTCTGTCAAGGCTTCGGCCCAGGGGCTGTTCATGATGATGACCAATGGCGTTGGCGCTACTGTGGGCACGCTGGTAGCGGGAGAGATTGTGAACTATTATTGCCAATGGAATAATGGCTATCTGCTGGGCGACTGGACGACCTGCTGGTTCATCTTTGCCACCTTTGCTCTGGTGGTAGGTGTGTCGTTTGCCCTCGTCTTCCAACCTGAGAAGAAATCATAAATCTCAAAACTCAAATCTCAAATCTCAAAATTTCAAACTTGAAAGAGTCCCGATACTTTTACGTTCCCGATGCCGCCCGGCAGTCAGCGCTGCCTGCTGATGAGTGTGCCCACGCCGTCCGCGTGCTGCGGCTCAAGGAGGGTGACGAACTCTTCCTGATGGATGGGGTAGGGAACTACTATCTTGCGCAGGTGACCGAGGCGACTTCTCACCGCTGCGGGTATGAGATCGTGGAGACCTTGCCTCAGGAGCGCCAGTGGTTGGGACGCATTCATCTGGCTATTGCACCGACGAAGATGATGGATCGTATGGAGTGGATGACGGAGAAGGTGACGGAGATAGGCATCGACGAACTCACGTTCCTCGACTGTCAGTTCTCCGAGCGCCATATTGTCAAACTGCCCCGTGTCGAGAAGATTGTCATCTCAGCCGTCAAGCAGAGCCGCAAGGCGTGGATGCCTCAACTCGAGGGGATGACTCCCTTCAAGACCTTCATCCGCCAGCCGCGCGAGGGCCGCAAATTCATCGCCCACTGCTACGAGGAGATTCCCCGCAGTTACCTCTTCGACGAGTTGCAGAAACTCTCCGACGGTTTTCACGCCTCGACCGTCCTGATCGGTCCCGAGGGAGACTTCTCCATCGACGAGGTGCGTGAGGCTGTTGACGCCGGCTATATCTCTGTCCATCTGGGCAGCAGCCGTCTCCGTACAGAGACTGCAGGCCTTGCTGCCGTAATGATGATGCAACTCTCGAAACCAGAAACTCATAAATCGTAAAATCGTAAATAACTAAATTGTAAATAATATGACTGACGAGAAAATCATGTCGACCATCAAACCCGATGGCGAGTATTGGCAGCCGGAGATCGAGACCATGCCAAGAGAGCAGTTGGAAGCACTGCAAGTGAAGAAACTCAAGGAGAGCATCAACGTTGCCCTGAAGTCCCCCTTCTACAAGGAGCGTCTCGGGAAACTGGGCATCACGGCCGACTCCATCAATTCGTTGGCTGATCTGCGCAAGATTCCCTTCACCACGAAGCAGGACCTTCGCGACAACTACCCCTTTGGTCTCGTAGGCAGAAGCCTTGACGATGCCGTACGTATCCACTCTACCAGCGGTACCACGGGCAACCCCTGTGTCGTCGTCTACTCCGAGCACGACATCTGCTCGTGGGCCAACATGATTGCCCGCAATCTCTACATGGTGGGCTGCCGCAAGAGCGACGTGTTCCAGAACTCCTCTGGCTATGGTATGTTCACCGGCGGTCTTGGGTTCCAGTACGGTGCCGAGTGGCTCGGAACGATGACCGTTCCTGCCGCCGCAGGTAACTCCAAACGCCAGATCAAGTTCATCAAGGACTTCGGCACCACCGTGCTCCATGCTATCCCCTCATACGCCATCCGCCTGGCTGAGGTGTTTAAGGAGGAGGGCGTGGATCCTGCAACTACGAAACTCCGCACGCTCTGCATCGGTGCCGAGCCCCATACCGAGGAGCAGCGCCGCCGCATTGAGCGCATGCTGGGCGTGAAAGCCTACAACTCGTTCGGTATGACCGAGATGAACGGTCCCGGTGTCGCCTTCGAGTGCAAGTACCAGGAGGGCATGCACCTCTGGGAGGATAACTACATCGTGGAGATTGTCGACCCCGACACGCTGGAGCCGGTGCCCGACGGCGTGATGGGCGAGATGGTGCTCACCACCCTCGACCGCGATATGATGCCTATATTAAGGTATCGCACGCGCGACCTCACCCGCATCATTGCCGAACCCTGTAAGTGTGGCCGCACCCACCGTCGTATCGACCGCATCAAGGGCCGTACCGACGATATGTTCATCATCAAGGGCGTCAACGTGTTCCCCATGCAGGTGGAGAAGATCCTCGTGCAGTATCCCGGTCTGGGCAGCAACTATCTCATCACCCTGGAGACCGTCAACGACAACGATATCATGACCGTAGAGGTCGAACTCGAAGGCCTCGACACCGATATCTATCCCGAGATCCAGAAGATGACGAAGGACATCCAGCGCGCCCTGAAGGACGAGATCCTGCTCACGCCGCAAGTGAAACTGGTCAAGAAGGGCAGCCTGCCGCAGAGCGAGGGCAAGGCCGTCCGCGTCCACGACCTCAGACCCAGCCGGAAGGGATGAGACGATGGATGTTGGTGGCATTGATCGCCACGATTGTTGGTCAGGCATCTGCACAAGATTTGAAGATACGTGACGTCTTCAAGCAGATGCCCGACTCCCTGATGCCCTATCTGACAGGCAACAACCGCCTGGACTTCATCGACTTCATGGACTCCAACATGAAGGCCTCGGTGTCTAACCAGACAGGCGGCAACAGCGAGATGACGGCCCTCACCGACGACAGCCTCTCCATCCGCATGAGCGATGCCCTGCGGGTGGATATGATGCTGATGAATTTAGATGAACCTGTAGACAGCATCCGCCAGGTGATTGTCTTTGTCGAAACCTTCCTCACAGACACCATCTACGGCGAGAGTGTATGCAAGATATATACCGTTGACTGGCAACCTGTTACGAAGGACGTTCCGTTTAATGAGGCACAGAAAAGCCGTTTATCGCGACTCAACTTGCAAAATATTCTTAAATGGGACGCTGATAAACTAAACAATAGTTAAAAATTTAAACAAAAGTGTAATACTAAGAAGAAATAATTCTATATTTGCACTGTGTTTTTCATGGTATTAGATTATTAAGGTTAATAGAATGCGATTTATCGCGAGATAGGTCTTATTCGAACTCCGTTAAGCAGTACAAATCATTTATTTGTATTTGCTTGTGGTTAAAAAAAAGGGAACCTGCGAAGGATCCCTTTTTCTTTGTTTTGAAATCCTTAATGACACATGACCTTAATTACACATATGACACATTATCCCAATATTTTTGTCAAGTTATTTTGGTAAGTATCTAATATAGAGTGACTTAGCGTAACTGTCCTTATTTTAGAGGATAAAAGCTTGCATAATTCAAACTAATTTTGTAACTTTGCAGTCAAATAATTTATCTTAAAATAAAACAAATTAGCCAATGACACAGAACAATTTCGCTATTCGCACTTACGGCAAGTCGGAATTCGCCTTGCTGATGTTTCCGACGATTGATGATCCGAAGGTGGCGCAGGCCAAACTGCTGCGCTGGATCAAGAAGGACAGACAGTTTCACCAGAGTCTCGTGGGGATGTGTTTCTCGTCACACGACAAGGACTATAGCCAGGATCAGGTGAGGGCGATGGTGGATAAGTTCGGCGCGCTGGGGGAGTACGAATGAATTCGGGGGTGCGGTGGCGCGGGGGTACGGAGGTACGAGAATAGTCTAAGTACGGAGTTTTTCTGCAGAAAGAGTAATCTCTTCCCCTCCTAATCTTGGCAGAGCCAAGCGGCAAAGCCGAGCGAGGAGGGGTTACGGGTGGTCTGCGCTCGGCTTTGCCGCTTGCTACCATCGGGACGCAAGAACAAGGGCTAATGCAATATCTGTGGGCAGTTATAGCGCCTCTTCAGACCACTCCGCCCTGACGGGCACCCCTCCTGACTCAGGAGGGGAAGAGGTTACTCTAAGGGCAGAGTCATTCGTGTGATTCGTGAGATTCGTGTTCAAGAAAAAAATCAATTCGTTATAGGATTTGCTGACTAGCAAAGAGGGCTGACAGCATCCCTGTCAGCCCTCTTTTGGGATTTCACATCAAACTAACTCATCTTACTACAACCTTCACACCGTTGTGGATATATACCCCCTTTCTGGTTGGCTTTCCGCTGAGGCGGCGGCCGTCGATTGTGTACCAGTTGTCTCCGTTGTTCGTCAGGCGCTGGACGGCGGTCAGTCGCTGCGTATCGATCGCCGTCGGGGTGGCTGCCTCGCTGATCCACTCATAGTTGCCGACGAAATTACCGGTGAGGCTTTCCGCGAAAAAGATGATGGCGACATTCAGATGGTCACCATCAAGGCCGAAGGTGTCGTTGATGCGGTAGATGTTGTCTAACCCGTCTGGATGGGCGTTGTGGAAGGCCTCGTAATTACCGAAGGGCACCACCATGTCGCCGCGTGAGTGATAGAACTGTATGCGGTGCTGTGGCTCCCAGCCCGTGACGACAGAGTTGTCGGCCAGGGCGCGGTGCAGGGCCTGCTGGGCAGTGGCCGGCTCAGCCGGCACGGTGGCCATGCTGTCGGCATTGTTCAGGTAGGCAAAGGTGGCTGGTGTGAACATCTTGTCCAGATGGCCCGCCACCTTGCCCTCTCTGGGCGAGGAGAACATCTCGGCCATCTGCTCCGGGGAATAGTAGCGGCCGAGGGTGTCTAAGCCTTCCTGCAGTTGGTCGTACCACAGCCCGGACATCTCGCTCGTGGTGTATTGCTTGCTGTCGATCCAACTGAGCACGCCCGTGTCGAGCAGTTGCTGCGACAAGAAATCCTCGATGCGGTATTTGGCCATTGCGGGATGGGTGGCGCACATGCCCTTGATGATGAGGGGCACGACCACGGGATAGGTGCTGATGCCCTTGCGATGGTCGGTCTCCACGCCGTAACTGGTACCGTCGTCATAGAAATAGTAGCGCATGGTCTCTATGAGGTCGTAGGGGCCGTCGCCGCAGATGCTGCCATAGAAGTGCAGGTCATCGGCCAGTCCCTTCTCCTCGATGAGGCGCTGGAAGGCCAGCGTGACCGCTCCGCCCTGTGAATAGCCGAGGCCAAACATGCGCCAGTCGCTCTTAATGGGCAGCAGCGGGTTGTCGGCCGATTTCTCTGCCGCCTGCTTGCGGTAGAGGTCGAGTCCGTAGTTGACGGCGTCGAGCACCTGCTGTGCCGTCAGCCGCTGCGAGAGGTAGGGATGCGGCAAGTCCTTCGTGATGCCATAGCCTTCATAGTCGGGCGCGATGATGATGCAGCGTCCCACATAGGCAGCGGTCTGGTCGCCCGCGAGTTCTTGATAGTTACGTCTCGGCAGTGTCTGCAGCATGATCTGCTCCTTAGAGAATCCCTGCGTGGTGGGCCGCTCTTCGTCGGAGCCGATGGTGGCGTGGCTGTAGACATGGACCGTCTCGATGCTGTCGGTCTCCTGACGGTCGTCAGTAGGTGTCCAGGCAATCAGGGCCGATGAGAGCACGATGCGCTCGCCGGCGGTGTTCACGGTCGGATAGTTGAAGGCATACGCTGTGCTGGTGCCAGGAGTAAACAGCCTCGTCAGCCGTTCGGATGGTTCTGCCTGCTGTGCCCATGTCTTGGCGGGTACAACTGCCGCCAGACAGGACATCATGATGACAGCCTGCATCCATAATGGTAGTGCTCTTTTCATAAATCTAATTTATTTAATGATGTTGAGATTTGTCTTAATAACTTCTTGCGATGATGACGCGGGCCTTGGAGGGCTTGCCGCTGACCATGTCGACACCAGGGGTCTGCTCTACGCCGAAGGGCACGCAGCGGATGGTGGCCTGCGTCTCTTCCTTGATCTGTGCCTCGGTCTCGGCAGTACCGTCCCAGTGGCAGAGGAAGAAACCGCCGTCCTTCACGCGCTCCTTGAACTCGTCGTAGTTGTCGCATTCGTAGATATGGGCGTCGCGGAAGGTCTTGGCCTTCTGGAAGATGTTCTTCTGGATGTCCTCAAGCAGATCCTCGACATACTGGGCAATGCCCTCAATGCTGCGGGTCTCCTTCTCGAGTGTGTCTCGGCGCATCACTTCGATGGTGCCGTTCTCCAGGTCGCGGGCACCGAGAACCAGGCGTACGGGCACACCTTTCAGTTCATAGTCGGCAAACTTGAAGCCGGGACGCTTGTTGTCGGCATCGTCGAACTTCACGGTGATACCCTTTGAGCGCAGTTCCTCGATGATGGGCTGCACCTCTTTGTTCACCTGCTCCATCTGCTCGGGCTTGGTGGCGATGGGGATGATGACCACCTGGATGGGAGCCAGACGCGGAGGCAGTACGAGGCCGTTATCGTCGGAGTGGGTCATGATGAGGGCACCGATCAGTCGGGTAGAGACACCCCATGACGTAGCCCACACGTATTCGGGCTTGTTCTCCTTGTTCAGATACTGCACCTCGAAGGCCTTGGCGAAGTTCTGCCCGAGGAAGTGTGAGGTTCCCGACTGCAGGGCCTTGCCGTCCTGCATCATGGCCTCGATGGTATAGGTGTCGAGTGCTCCGGCGAAGCGCTCTGTCTCGCTCTTCACACCCTGAACGACGGGCACGGCCATCCACTCTTCGGCGAACTTGGCATAGACCTTCAGCATCTTCTGTGCCTCCTCTTCGGCCTCCTCACGGGTGGCATGGGCTGTGTGGCCCTCCTGCCAGAGGAACTCCGAGGTGCGGAGGAAGGGACGGGTGCGCATCTCCCAGCGCATCACGTTACACCACTGGTTGCACATCAGGGGCAGGTCGCGCCAGGAGTGAATCCAGTTCTTATAGGTGTTCCAGATGATGGTCTCTGAGGTGGGGCGCACGATGAGTTCCTCTTCGAGTCTGGCAGCGGGATCGACCTCTACACCGCTCTTGTCCTCCTTGGCACGCAGACGGTAGTGGGTCACCACGGCGCACTCCTTGGCGAAACCCTCCACGTGCTCTGCCTCACGGCTGAGGAACGACTTCGGGATGAGCAGGGGGAAATAGGCGTTCTGGGCACCCGTCTCCTTGAACATCTTATCCAGTTGCTGCTGCATCTTCTCCCAGATGGCATAGCCGTAGGGCTTGATGACCATACAACCGCGCACGGCACTCTGTTCTGCGAGGTCGGCCTTGACCACCAGATCGTTAAACCACTGGCTGTAATTATCAGCCCTCTTCGTTAAATCTTTTAATTCTTTTGCCATTATTTTGTCTTTATTGAAATTTGAGTGCAAAATTACATAAATTTTTAGACATAAGAACATAACAACATATAATTTTTTGTTTCTTTTGTTCTTTTGTCTGGAAATAATTATTAACTTTGCAGCAGAAATCAACGTTTAACAACTAAATTAAGAAGATTATGAAAAGTTTAAAGAGTATTGCCGTAGCACTGTGCGCAGCACTGGTGCTGGCAGGATGTAACATGAGTAACACTGGTAAGGGTGCGCTGATCGGTGCCGGTGGCGGTGCTGGTCTGGGAGCCATTATTGGTGCCATTGCCGGTAACACGGCTGTTGGTGCTGCCATCGGTGGTGCCGTAGGTGCTGGCGCAGGTGCCATCATCGGTAAGAAGATGGACAAGGCCAAGAAGGAGGCCGAGGCTGTGCAGAACGCCCAGGTAGAGGCTGTGACTGACGCTAATGGTCTGGAAGCCGTCAAGGTGACCTTCGACTCTGGTATCCTCTTCGCCACTGGCAGTTCTACACTGAGCAGCACGGCCCAGTCGTCGCTCTTCCAGTTCGCCAATGTGCTGAAGAACAATGCCGACTGCGATGTGGCCGTACAGGGCTATACCGACAATGCGGGCTGGAAGAACAGCACCGCTGCCCAGAGCCAGCAGAAGAACCTCGAACTCTCGCAGCAGCGTGCCCAGAGCGTGACGAACTACCTGCTCTCTCAGGGTGTGAGCACCACGCAGATCCGCAGCACGATGGGTTATGGCGAGGCTAACCCCGTGGCCGACAACGCTACCGCTGCCGGCAAGGCCCAGAACCGCCGTGTGGAGGTCTACATGTACGCTTCTCAGAAGATGATCCAGGAGGCTCAGCAGCAGGCTCAGTAAAAGGTGAAAAGGTAGAAAGGTGAAAAAGTGAATCCTTTCAAACTTATCAAGAAAACTCTGAAATGGATAGTGGTGGCATTCTTTGCTTCCACTATTCTTTCTGTAGTGGTGTACAGATTCCTGCCAGTATGGGTGACACCGTTGATGGTCATCCGGTGCTGTCAGCAGGTCTCCGAAGGTAGGGACCTGAAACTCTCCCACGACTGGGAGCCACTGGAGAATATATCCCCCTCGTTGCCTGTCGCCGTCATTGCCAGCGAGGATGCCCGTTTCATGGAGCATCACGGTTTTGACTACGAGGCCATCGAGCATGCCGCCAAGCGGAATCGTGAGCATCCGGAGAAGCGGAAACTGGGTGCCTCGACCATCTCTCAGCAGACGGCCAAGAATGTGTTTCTCTGGCCAGGACGCTCCTGGACCCGTAAGGGCTTTGAGGTGTATTTCACCACCCTTATCGAATTGCTCTGGTCGAAGCAGCGCATCATGGAAGTGTACCTGAATTCGATAGAGATGGGCGAGGGTATCTATGGTGCTCAGGCCGTCGCGGAGGAGCATTTCGGCAAGGATGCCAAGGATCTCAGCAGGGCCCAGTGTGCGCTGATTGCCGCCACACTCCCCAATCCCCGCAAGTTCTCCAGCAAGTCGCCATCATCTTATATGCTGAAACGACAGGCCCGCATCTTGAAAGAGATGCACTACGTCAAGTCGTTCCCCCTAAGATCGCAAAAGTAAAACAACTTGTTTTGGTGTCGTGGAAGGCATCCCTTACATTCATGGAAGGCATCCTTTACAGACCAAAACAAGTTGTTTTACTTTTGTACCTGGCTATTCCTTTGATAACAGTCCTTATCCTGCAGCCTCGAACTCCTCGAGGAAGCGGGTATCATTCTCCGAGAACATGCGGAGATCGGATACGCGATACTTCAGGTTGGTGATACGCTCGACACCCATGCCGAAGGCATAGCCGCTGTACTCCTTGGAGTCGATACCGCAGAGTTCCAGCACGTTAGGATCGACCATACCGCAGCCGAGGATCTCCACCCATCCCGTGTGCTTGCAGAATCCGCAGCCCTCGCCGCCACAGATGAAGCAGGAGATATCCATCTCCGCACTGGGTTCTGTGAAGGGGAAGTAACTGGGACGCAGGCGGATCTTCGTGTCGGCACCGAACATCTCACGGGCAAACGACAGCAGCACCTGCTTCAGGTCTGTGAACGACACGTTCTTGTCGATATAGAGTCCTTCCACCTGATGGAAGAAACAGTGTGCGCGGGCTGTGATGGCCTCGTTACGATAGACGCGGCCTGGGCAGATCACTCGGATGGGAGCCGTGAGTTTACCGTCCTCAGTGTGCATGTGCTCCATCACTCGGGCCTGAACGGATGAGGTGTGGGAGCGGAGCAGGATGTTCTTCGTGACATCATTCGGATGCTGAGAGACGAAGAAGGTGTCCTGCATATCACGGGCAGGATGGTCGGCAGCGAAGTTCATCTTCGTAAACACGTGGAGGTCGTCTTCCACCTCAGGACCGTCGGCCAGGACGAAGCCCATACGGGAGAAGATGTCTATGATCTCGTTGGTGACGATGGTCAGCGGATGGCGGGTACCCAGTTTAATGGGGTAGGGCGTACGTGTCAGGTCGATGGCCTCATCGGAGGTGTCCTGTGTCTCGCACTCTTCGCGCAGTTGGTTGATACGCTCCGTAGCCATCGTCTTCAGTTCGTTGATCTTCATGCCGACGGTCTTCTTCTGGTCGGCAGCCACTTCACGGAAGTCGTTCATCAGAGCCGTGATCTCACCTTTCTTGCTGAGGTACTTCAGGCGTAACTGCTCCACCTCCTCCGCATTTTTCGCACTCAGTTCCTGCACTTCTTTGAGCAGGTCGTCTATCTTGTCAAGGATACCCATAGAATTTACTATTTGACGATTTTAACTATATATTTCTTTGAAATTTGCGTGCAAAGGTACGAATAAGCGAGCGAAAAACCAAACCAAAACAAAAAAAATATCCTTTCTTGTGTATTTATATCTAAAATAATGTGTAATTTTGCAGAAAAATTAGAGAGAATCGTTGAAAACGAAGTTAAAAAGGGAATGAAAAAGTTTCTTTGGCCGACGCTGGTATGTATTCTGCTGACGTTTTCATGCACCGGAAAGAGAACGAACACAGATCAGGAAGAGCCTGCAGACACGGTGGCCGACTCCTCGCTGGTTGTGATTGAAGATACGCTGGAGCAGTTGATTACTGAGACACCGATGCCCAGGGCAGCCGATGCCTATTTTGATGACTTTGTCTTCAACTTCGCAGCCAACAAGCGCCTGCAGTTTGAGCGCATCATCTTCCCCCTGCGAGTGACCACTGTTGATGGCAAGACGACGATGACCGAGAAGTCGCAATGGCAGATGGAGCATCTTTTCATGCGGCAGGGCTACTACACCTTGCTCTTTGACGACGACGAGCAGATGTCGCACATGAAGGACACCGCCATCACGGAGGCTGTCGTGGAGAAGATTGTCCTAAAGAAGAATAAGGTGAAGAACTATTTCTTCCACCGTGTACGCGGTGCCTGGATGATGTATGAGATACGGGAGACGCCCATAGAGGAGAACGCCAACAGTTCGTTCCTCTCATTCTACAAGCGCTTCACCTCAGACAGCATCTTCCAGGTGAAGAGTATCAACGAGACGGTTCAGTTTACTGGTCCAGACCCAGACGACGACTTCGCCGTGATGGAGGGCGTCATCACCCCAGATACCTGGGAGGCCTTTGCGCCGCAGTTGCCTGGCAAGGTGCTCTATAATATCGTCTACGGTAAGCCTGAGGCAGAGGGCAACAAGAAAATCTTCCTGATGCGAGGTGTTGCCAACGGTCTGGAGTTGGAACTGCGATTCAAGAAGGTCGGCGGCAAATGGCTGCTGACGAAAATGACGACGTAGATCTCATTGGACATTGAAGATTGAAAATTGAAGATTGAAGATTGAAAATTGAAGATTGAAGATTGAACATTGAAAGACGAGAGGAACTATAGTCTGAAAGAGCACAATACATTTGGCATCGACGCCAAGTGCAGACGTTTCATAGAGTTCGAGGATGATGAGGAGGCCTTCGAGGTGGCTGCGATCCTGAGGAAGTCGGCTCTACCTTATATTATAATAGGTGGAGGCAGCAATCTGCTGCTGACGAAAGACTTTGACGGCATCGTGGTTCGTTCTGGTGTCAAGGGCCATTACTTCGAAGAAGATTTCACCTGTGAACGGATGACCTGTGGCAGCGGAGAGGTGTGGGACGATATGGTGGCCACCAGTCTGCAGGCAGGGTACTATGGTATGGAGAACCTCTCGCTGATACCTGGTGACGTGGGCGCCAGTGCTGTGCAGAACATCGGGGCCTATGGCGTTGAAGCCAAGGACCTGATACTCTGTGTCTGGATGGTGGAGATAGCCACGGGAAAGCCTTGGATGATCGGCAATGAGGATTGTGAATACGGCTACAGACAGAGCCGTTTCAAGAAAGACTGGAAGAACCGTTTCCTCATCACTAGGGTGACATACGGCCTCTCAAGAACCTTCCGTCCCAATCTCGATTACGGCAATATCCGTCAGGAACTGGAGCGCAGAGGTATCACCGAGCCCACAGCCCAGCAACTGCGAGACATCATCATAGAGATCAGAAACGCCAAACTGCCCGACCCTCAGATCGAGGGTAATGCCGGTAGTTTCTTCATGAATCCCGTCGTCACCCGCCAGAAGTATGAGAAACTTGCGGCCCAATATCCGCAGATGCCTCACTATAAGGTGGACTATCGACATGAGAAGATTCCCGCTGGCTGGATGATCGAACAGTGTGGCTGGAAGGGAAAGAGTCTTGGTCGTGCGGGTGTTCATGACAAGCAGGCATTGGTGCTCGTGAATCGTGGTGGTGCGACAGGCGCAGAGATTGTTGCCCTCAGTGATGCCATCCGCCAGGATGTGAAGGCCAAGTTTGACATTGATATCCACCCAGAAGTGAATATTATATGAAACTGACATTCTTAGGAACGGGAACATCATGCGGGGTGCCAGTCATTGGTTGCCAATGTGAGGTGTGTCAGAGCAAGGACCCGCGAGACAAACGGACTCGTTGCTCAGCCCTTGTGGAGACAGACTCAACCCGTCTGCTCATAGACTGTGGCCCAGACTTCCGCCAGCAGATACTCCCGCAGCCTTTTCGTAAGATAGACGGCATCCTGATCACCCATTCCCACTACGACCACATGGGAGGCATGGATGACATCCGCCCGTATTGTCAGTTTGGCGAGATCAATGTCTATGCAGATCCCAAGGCCAAGGAGGCCATGCTCGAGATGTTGCCCTATTGCTTCGCAGAACATCGTTATCCAGGTGTGCCTGCCATCGGACTGCATGAGATCCTGCCGCATCACCCCCTGCATATCGGCGATCTTGACATCATGCCTATAGAGGTGATGCACGGCAAACTTCCTATCCTTGGCTATCGCATCGGACCGCTGACCTATATTACCGACATGAAATCTATCGAGGACACGGAGATGCCTTATCTCGACGGAACAGAACTCCTGGTGGTGAATGCTCTTCGCTTCACCAAACCCCATCATTCCCATCAGTTGGTGGATGATGCGGTGGCTTTCGCCAGAAGGGTAGGAGCCCGCAGGACGCTGCTGATCCACATGTGCCACGATATCGGTCTGCACGCACAGGTCAACCGAATACTTCCTGAGGGAATCGAGTTGGCTTATGATGGTCTTTGTGTGACTATTTAGTGTAAAAAAGTGTTTATCCGATGGGTTTATAGTTAAAAAGTATTTAATAATAGCGTTTTTTTGCTATAAAACTTTGGAGGAAAGAAAAATCGTCGTATCTTTGCAATGTGTTTTTCATAGTATTAGATTTAAGGTTAACAAAGGTTTGGGGTCGCAGCGGCGACCCATTTTTGTGTCCATACGTCTGAAAAACCTATGGAATTTAATGCTTTTTCTTCGATTTCTTGGTGCTCTTCCCAAACAGACTACCGTAGTTCTTCATCAGTTTCCTGACCAGCAGGAAGGCGTCAATGGCTGTGATGCTGTTGGCGATCAGCCCCGAGATGTACTCACCCTTGGTACTTCCTTCGCGCTTGACGAAAGTCTGGTTCCACAAGGTACTGAACTTGGCATTGTCTTGTTGTATTTCAGATGCGAGTTCTTCCTTACGGAGTCTGATCTCTTCAAGTGTGTGATACTGTCGCGTTGATTTCTTGACGGGAAGCATGCCAGTTGGGGGATTAGTTCATAAACAGACTGGCGAGAAACTTCACCAACGGTTTCTGAATCCAGTTCTTACGGAAGATAATAAACAGGAAGAATAAGAGCAGGTGCACGCCAGAGACAATGAGGAAGGCCTTGGCCATTCCGATCCATGTTGCCAGCCAACAGGCGATGGCAAAAGAGAAATACATCAGGACGGCGATGATGCACATGAAAAAGAGGATAGTCAAGGCGGTGGCCGTCAGCAGACGCACCACCTTGTCTATCACATCAAGTTTGACGTATTCCGACTGAAGCCCGAGATAGTGCTTGAGAACCTCTATCAGTTGGGCTATCGTCTCAACATTCTTGTCGCTGGACAGCATCAGGGAATTTTCGATTTACTGATTTTACAGATTTATTCTTCGTCAGTAACATCCTGGATGTCATCTACGAGGTCAACCACTTCCTTGCGGCTCAGTTTGATGTTGTGCTTCTTGAGAAAACCCTCTACGGCATCAGTGATTTTCACACGAGTGTCCTGTCCTTTCTCAGGGGCAACGAGAATGCCCAGAGCAGCGCCGGCGATGGCTCCACCGAGGAATGCGCTAAGATAACCTAAACTTTTCATACGCTTAATTAATTAAATAATGTATCAATAGATTTGTCAGTGCAAATATACAAAACTTTTCCTTTGTAAAGCAAAAAATGTGCATTTTTTTTCTAAAAAAGTTATGATTTGGCAGTTTTAACAAACTTTATGTGCCTTTTTTATCCGCATTTGCGCGATATTTTGTAATTTCGCAGCAAATTTAGATTAATATTTAATTCATAACAAATAAAAACTAAAAATGAAGAAGTACACACTTATCTGCATCGGTTTATGTGCAGCAATGGCTTTTACAAGCTGTAAATCTAGTGAGAGTGCCTACAAGAAGGCTTATGAGAAGGCAAAGCAGTATGACACCCAGACCGCCCAGCAGGAAGCAGTTGCTCAGGAGGCTGTGGTTGCTCCTGTGGAGGCAAAGCCCGTCACCCAGGCTCAGGTCGTCGACAATCTTGACAACATTTCTGTCCGTCAGGAGAGCGTACAACTGATTCATGGCAATGGCCTGAATGCTTTCAGTGTGGTGGTGGGTTCGTTCGGCCTTCTCTCCAATGCTGAGAGCCTCTACCAGCGTCTCCGTGATGCTGGCTATGATGCACAGGTGGTGAAGAATGAGGACAAGAACATGTATCGTGTTGTCGCCTCTTCCTTTGCTGAGAAATCCTCTGCTGTCTCCAGCCGTGATCAGCTTCGCAACACTTATCCCGATGCATGGCTCCTCTATAACGCACGATAAGGAGCGTTGAAGTGAGGATATTATCCATCGATTACGGTAAGAAACGTACCGGTTTAGCAGTCACCGATCCTCTTCAGATTATAGCAGGAGGGTTGGCGACTGTTTCAACATCGGAACTTTTTGACTGGTTGCAGGCCTACAGGGCTAAAGAGCCGTTGGAGCGGATCATCATTGGTGAGCCCCGTCAGCCCAACGGTCAGCCGAGTGAGAACCTGCAACGTGTGCAGCAGTTTGTGGCCCGATGGCGTAAGGCTGTGCCAGAAGTGCCTATAGAGTACTATGACGAGCGCTTTACTTCCGTGTTGGCTCATCAGGCCATGCTCGATGGCGGGCTCAAGAAGAAAGCCCGACAGGACAAGGCTCTTGTAGACGAGATCTCTGCAACCATCATCCTGGAGGATTATCTCCGCAGCCGCAAATAATTTTCAATTTTCAATTATCAATTTTCAATAAAAAAGTGATCTTACCTATTTATATTTATGGTCAGCCTGTGCTGCGAAAGGTGGCCGATGATATTACTGCCGATTATCCGCAGTTGAAGGAACTGATTGCCGATATGTGGGACACGCTGGCAGAATCTGAGGGCATCGGACTTGCTGCCCCTCAGATAGGCAAGGCTATCCGTCTGTCTGTCATTGACCTTGATGTGATCTCGGATGATCTTCCTGAATACAAAGGATTCAGACAGGTCTTTATCAACCCGCATATCATTGAGTACGATGAGTCGAATACAGACACGTCGGAGGAGGGTTGCCTGTCTCTTCCTGCCATCCATGAGAAGGTGGTTCGTCCTACGCGTATTCATGTGGCATGGGACGATGAGAATTTCAACCACCATGATGAATGGATAGGGGGCTACCTTGCCCGCGTGATGCAGCATGAGTTTGACCATCTGGATGGGAAGATGTTCGTCGACCATATCTCTCCACTCCGTAAGCAACTTATAAAGAGTAAGTTACGCGCTTTGACTCAAGGACGTTACCGCTGCGGTTACAAGACCAAACCTGTTAGACATTGAAGATTGAAAATTGAAGATTGAACATTAATGATGAGCAGGATACTAAAGAAGAAATGGATACTGTTGATCTTGTGCTTACAATGTTCAATATTCAATTTTAAGTCTTCAATTTGCTTTGCCCAGTTCAATACCGATCGTCTGGTGATGATCGGGCGTTCTGCCCTCTATTACGAGGACTACGTGCTGTCTATCCAGTACTTCAATCAGGCCATCAGCCAGAAGCCCTGGCTCTATGAGCCTTGGTTCTTCCGTGGGGTGGCCAAGTACTATCTCGATGATTATCGTGGTGCAGAGTCAGACTGCTCTGAGGCCATCGAGCGCAATCCCTATGTCACCAGTGCCTATGAGGTGAGGGCGCTCTGCCGGATCAATCAGAAGAAATATGCTGAGGCTGTCAGCGACTATGACCGTGCCTTGCGCTATGATCCAGAGAATCAGATCTACTGGTACAACCGTATCCTCTGTCTGGTCCAGAACAAGGATTACGACCATGCGATGGCCCAGATAGACTCGATGATCAGTCGCTGGTCCCATTATGCCAGAGCCTATTCCGTACAGGGTGAGGTCTATATGCTGCAGAAGGATACCGTGAATGCCATCAAGTCGCTCGACAAGAGTCTGGAGATAGACCCTTACGATGGCGGCATCTGGGCTGAGCGTGCCATTATCAGTCTGAGTCAGAAGAACTGGAAGGAGGGTGAGGAGTATCTCACGAAGAGCATCCGCCTGCTCCCCAGGCATGCCAGCAACTATATCAACCGTGCGATGGCCCGTTACAACCAGAATAACCTGCGTGGGGCTATGGCAGACTACGACACAGCCCTCGACATAGACCCCAACAACTTCCTCGGGCACTATAACCGAGGTCTGCTTCGTGCCCAGGTGGGTGATGACAACCGCGGTATCGAAGACTTTGACTTCGTGCTGAAGTTAGAGCCCAACAACCTGATGGCCCTCTTCAACCGTGCCTTGCTGCTGGAGCAGACGGGCAATCTGCGGGCAGCCATCCGTGACTATTCGAAGGTGATAGAAGACTTCCCCAACTTCTGGTTCGGCCTGGAGCACAGAGCCTCCTGTTACCGTCGCCTGGGTAATACCCGTCAGGCTGAGGTCGATGAGTTCCGTATCCTGAAGGCCCAGATGGACAAGCGCTATGGCAAGCAGCCACGACTCTCCCAGAAGCAGATGCGCCGTCGTAGTGATGAGGATCTGGAGAAATACAACCAACTGGTTGTTGCCGATGAGGAAGAGGTGGAACATGAGTATAAGAGTGCCTATCGTGGCAGGGTTCAGAACCGCAAGGCAGAATTGTCGTTCCTGCCCATGTATGGCCTCACCTTTACCCGCCCTGAGGATGATATCAAGACAGAGATGCCATACGAGGAGACGGTTGAGTCCTATAATGCCTCATCCCATTCCCGTCGTGTCTATGTGTCGTGTGACCAGGCCAAGGTGGATGAGGACCGCATGCGTCAGACCTTTGTCTATATCGACTCTCTCAGCACAGCCATCGATGCCACCAGGAATACCCGTGATGTGAAGCCGCTGCTCTTCATGCGGGCCATTGCCTATAGTACGATTCAGAACTTCGACAATGCCATTGATGACCTGAGCATCTGCCTGCAGATCGACTCCACCATGACACTTGCCCGTTGGCAGAGGGCTGTCTGTCAGGGGAAGATCAACGAGTTCAATGCCTCCCAGGGCACCAACATCGACCTCCAGACAGCCAATGTGCTTGGCGACCTCTCAGAGGCCATCCAGAGTTCTCCCCGCAACAAGTACCTATATTATAATAGAGGCAATCTCTATGCCCAGCGCCAGGATTACCAGCGAGCCATCGACGACTATACCCAAGCCATCTCCCTCGAGGAGCATCTGGCAGAGGCCTATTTCAACCGCGGGCTCGCCCTTATCTACCTCAAGCGCGAGGCTGAGGGCATTGCCGACCTGAGCAAGGCGGGTGAGTTGGGCATCTATCAGGCCTACAGCATCATCAAGCAAAAGAGGGAAAAGTAAAAGAATAGTTAAAAAACAGCAAGGTGGCAGCAAATTCTTCACTCTTCACTCTTCACTCTTCACTTTTTGTAGTACCTTTGCGGCCTGTAAGCCGCGAAGTTGCTCAAGCTCGGCAAAATGAGCCAGCTCTTTGCACTCGCTAAATCGCAACATTGCACACAATTTCAAATTCAAACATATATTGTAGATATGATTAACATTACTTTCCCAGACGGATCTGTTCGCTCGTATGAGCAGGGCGTGACTGGTTTTCAGATTGCAGAGAGCATCTCTCCGGCTCTTGCACGCAGCGTTCTTTGCTGTGGAGTAAATGGTGAGACAGTAGAGTTGAACCGTCCTATCAATGAGGATGCGACGATAGCACTCTATAAGTGGGATGACGAGCAGGGCAAGCACACCTTCTGGCACACCTCAGCCCACCTTTTGGCAGAGGCGCTGCAGGAGTTGTATCCTGGCATTCAGTTCGGTTTCGGACCTGCCGTTGAGAATGGTTTCTTCTATGATGTGCTGCTGAAGGACGGCGAGAGCATCAAGGAGAGCGACTTCCCCAAGATTGAAGAGAAGATGAAGGAACTGGCTTCGAAGAAAGAGCCTGTGGTGCGTCGTGAGGTGCCCAAGGCAGAGGCTCTCAAGGAGTTTGCTGCCGATGGTCAGACCTACAAGTGCGAGCACATTGAGCAGGATCTCGAGGATGGTTCCATCACCACTTATACCCAAGGCCGTTTCACAGACCTCTGCCGTGGTCCGCACCTCGTGGATACTGGCGAGATCAAGGCCATCAAACTGACCTCCGTCGCTGGTGCCTTCTGGCGTGGTGATGCTACTCGCGAGCAGATGCAGCGTCTCTATGGCATCACCTTCCCCAAAAAGAAGATGCTCGACGAGTATCTCGTGATGCTGGAGGAGGCCAAGAAGCGCGACCATCGTAAGATTGGCAAGGAGATGGAACTCTTCATGTTCTCCGAGAAGGTAGGCAAAGGTCTTCCCATCTGGCTGCCGAAGGGTACAGACCTCCGTCTGCGTCTGCAGGACCATCTGCGTAAGGTGCAGAAGCGTTATGGCTATCAGGAGGTTATCACTCCGCATATCGGCGGCAAGAGCCTCTATGTCACCTCTGGCCACTATGCCCACTACGGACAGGACTCCTTCCGTCCCATCACGACCCCTGAGGAGGGCGAGGAGTATATGCTGAAACCCATGAACTGTCCTCACCACTGTGAGATCTTCGCCAACAAGCCCCGTTCCTATAAGGACCTGCCCCTGCGTATTGCTGAGTTCGGTACGGTCTACCGTTATGAGCAGAGTGGTGAGTTGCATGGTCTGACCCGTGTGCGCTCGTTCACTCAGGACGATGCCCACCTCTTCTGCCGTCCTGACCAGGTGAAGCAGGAGTTCCTCAACGTGATGGACATCATCGGTGTGGTGCTGACAGCCTTCGGTTTCAACTACGAGGCTCAGATCTCCCTGCGCGATCCCAACAACCACGAGAAGTATGTAGGTACTGACGAGGACTGGGCACTGGCTGAGAAGGCCATTGTCGAGGCTTGCGAGGAGAAGGGCCTGCACCCCAGGGTGGAGACAGGCGAGGCTGCCTTCTATGGACCGAAACTCGACTTCATGATCAAGGATGCCATTGGCCGTCGCTGGCAGTTGGGTACCATCCAGGTGGACTACAACCTGCCCAAGCGCTTCCAGTTGGAATATACTGACGAGGACAATACGAAGAAGACACCGGTGATGATCCACCGTGCACCCTTCGGTTCCCTGGAGCGTTTCTGTGCTGTGCTTATCGAGCACACCAGCGGTCACTTCCCCCTCTGGCTCACACCCGAGCAGGTGGCTATCCTGCCGCTGTCTGAGAAGTACAATGACTATGCCCAGGAGGTGTGCCGTCAGTTCAGCGAGGGTGGGGTGCGTGCCACCATCGACCTGCGCAATGAGAAACTGAGTCGTAAGATCCGTGACAATGAGTTGAAGCGCATTCCTTACATGGTCATCGTTGGTGAGAAAGAGGCTGCTGATGGTACCGTGGCTGTCCGTCCCCAGGGTGGTGGTGAGCAGAGCGTCAAGACCATCCAGGAGTTCATCGACGAGGTGAATGCCCAGGTCGCTGAAATGACCAAGGACTTTTGATAATGAAGAGTTTATAGTTTAAAGTTTATGGTTTATAGTTGATATGATTGGCGAGTAGTTAAATATTCTTAAAAGAGTATTCATCTATAAACTATAAACAATAAACTATAAACAAAATTTAGTAATTTTGCAGCCGATTTCTTAAAAAGGAGTGGATGAAGAATGACAATTTGAAGAATCAGTACCGCATCAATGAGCAGATACGAGTACGTGAAGTCCGCATAGTGGGTGACAATGGCAGTACCGTTGTTCCAACCCGCGATGCACTGAACATGGCCCGCGAGCAGGGTGTCGATCTGGTGGAGATCTCACCTAATGCCAACCCGCCGGTATGTCGTCTCATCGACTACTCCAAGTTCCTCTACCAGCAGAAGAAGCGCCAGAAGGAGATGAAGGCCAAGCAGGTGAAGGTAGAGGTGAAGGAAATCCGTTTCGGACCCCAGACCGATGAGCACGACTATCAGTTCAAACTCAAGCATGCCAAGGAGTTCCTTGAGGAGGGCAACAAGGTGCGAGCCTATGTCTTCTTCCGCGGACGCTCCATCCTGTTCAAGGAGCAGGGCGAAGTGCTGTTGCTGAGGTTTGCCAACGATCTGGAGGAAGTGGGAAAGGTTGAGTCCATGCCCTCGCTCGAAGGCAAGAAGATGTTCATCTACCTCGCCCCCAAGAAGGCCGGAACCAAGAAGCAGAGCCAGCAGGCCCGCGATCGTGAGGCTGCTGCTGAGGAAAAGCGGAAAGAGGACAAGGGGAAGGGTAGGGAGACTGCCAGCCTCGATGAGGCCAGTGCAGAGATGCCTGCCAACGGTGGACTCCTGGCCAATGCCAAGATCTCTGCCGATGCCCTCAAGAAACTGAAGGAAACTGAAGAGGAATCATAAACCTCAAAGCTCAAACCTCAAAGCTCAAAGCTCAAACCTCAAAGAAAAAAGAAGGTGGCGCGCCCGGTATATGCGTAGTCGCCGATTATTAATAACAATTTAAAATTTAAAAACAATGCCAAAAGTAAAGACAAACTCCGGTGCCAAGAAGAGATTCTCATTCACCGGTACAGGTAAGGTTAAGAGACGTCACGCTTACCACAGCCACATTCTCACGAAGAAGACCAAGAAGCAGAAGCGCAACTTGGTGGGAACAACACTCGTTGATGATTCCAACATGAAGCAGGTACGCGACCTGTTGTGTCTCCGTTAACCCTATTGTCGAACATTTAAAAGTAGAAAATTATGCCAAGATCAGTAAATCACGTTGCATCAAGAGCAAAGCGTAAGAGAATTTTGAAGCTTACCCGCGGCTACTTTGGAGCCCGCAAGAATGTTTGGACAGTAGCAAAGAACACCTGGGAGAAGGGTCTGACCTATGCCTATCGTGATCGTCGCAACAAGAAGCGCAACTTCCGCAGTCTGTGGATTCAGCGTATCAATGCTGCTGCTCGTCTGGAGGGCATGAGTTACAGCGTCCTCATGGGCAAACTCACCAAGTCTGGTATCGAGATCAACCGCAAGGTGCTCGCCGACCTGGCCATGAACAATCCCGAGGCCTTCAAGGCCATCGTGGAGAAGGTGAAGTAAATCAGACTTTTCCGTCGGATAACCAAAGAGAGCCCCTCAGCAGTCTGAGAGGCTCTTTCCTTTTTTTGTTGTCCTTGATCTCGAAAGCACTATCTCTTGTCAGCACTATCTCTTGTCAGCCCTATCTGACAGCCCTGATGCAGCGGCCACTGAAGCGGTTGCTCGACAGTTTGCCTACAGACACAGAGGCATCCGAGAGATCAAATTCCAAGCACCAGGCCTTCGTGGGGATTGTCTCATAGAGGGTTGAAGTCCAGTAGTAGCCATAGACAGCGCGGAACTGCACGTCAGCATAGAAGCGGAATCCCGTGATGGGCAGGAAGATCGAGTTGCCCGTCTTCTTGCTAGTCACCTTATAGCCGTTCATGCCATCCATCGAAGTCCATTCCCAGGTGCAGTTGTCGGGGTTTATCAGTTCCTCATACTCATCCACCGTGGGCATGCGCCAGTCACCACCCCAGTTCATGTGGGCAGCATCGTCAGCAGGCACCAACTGGGTCTTCCTGTCGCTGTGCGAGTACTTGATCAGATACTCCGTCTTTGCGCGGCTCCAGGCATAGGTCTCCCACGAGTAGTACTCCTTGGGCTTGGTCTCACCCCAGGCGAAGTACGTGCCATAGCCTGATGGTTTCTTCGCACCCACATTCATGTTGGCCCACTTCACACTCAGACCCATGTCCACAGCCTCCACACCGTCGGGAGTCTTGGCTTCCGGTTCCGTTCCGTTCACCTTGGCCTGGCCCGCTGTCCAGAGGGACATCACGGCCAGCATAGTCAGAAATAACTTTTTCATCTGTCCTGTTTTGGTGGCAAAGATACAAAGAAAATCCCAAACCGCCATATATTTTCGGAATTATTCTTGGAAGTCTCGGAAAATCTTCTTATATTTGCACTCGATAAACAATATTGCTGCCTATGACGACCCAGGAAATGACCCAGTTGATAGCCGAATACTTCAAGACGCAGCCCGTCCTGAAGGCTTGGCTCTTTGGCTCTTTCTCAAGAGGCGAGGAGCGTGAAGACAGCGATGTGGACATACTGATTCAAGTGGATCATTCGCAGCCCGTCGGCCTGTTCAAGTTAAGCGGCATGCACTTTGATTTGCAAGACCTGCTGGGCTTGCCAGTCGACCTGGTGACGGATAAGGGACTGATGGAGTTTGCCCGCCCCAGTGTTGACCGTGATAAAATCCTGATTTATGAGAGAACTGCGTAAGGACAAGTTCCGGCTGGAGCATATACTTGAGGCAATCGATCGCCTGGAGACTCATGCTGGCAATCTGTCGCGTGAGGAACTCGAAAGTGATGTTTTGCGATATTATGGTATCGTCAAGAATATTGAGATTATTGGCGAGGCTGCCAACATGTTGTCATCAGCCTTTAAGGAAGCCCATCAGGAAGTAGCGTGGCGTGACATTGCCGGGATGCGCAACTTTCTTGTCCATGAGTATTTCAGAGTTGACAGCGACACAGTATGGGCCGTTATCCATTCTGAGATTGTTGAGTTGAAGGAACAAGTGTCCCGATTCCTTTCTGATACCGATTGGGAGAAATGGGAACAGAATAATGTAGAATCCTAAAAACAAAACCGCCTATGGTGACATAGCAAAGACAAAAGAAAAGAAATACGTTGAAGCGTCCGCTGAATCTTGCTTTCTAAAATTCGCCAAAATTAAAGAAACTATCAAGAGTAAAGTAGATGGTTCGCGCCTGAGGGCGTGGGCTCTTACTCGTTTAGGATAGTTAGGTGTTTGGCGATACCTCAGAAAGCATAAGCGAAGTAAACGGCTCACGTTTTTCTATTCCAGAGAATTCAAATAAACATTAATAACATTATAAAACATTTAGAATTATGAAGAAATTGCTATTAACATTCGTTGCGATGCTATTGCCAATGGTGGCAAGTGCCCAAATGAATTTTGTCACTGTTGATGGTATATGCTACGAATTGTGGGATGACCACGTTGTTGTTTATAACAATAGTGAATACGGAATGGGAACAGCCTCATATACAGGCAATGTTGTGATTCCTCCAACAGTGACTACAGGAGGGAAAACTTATCCTGTAACTAGGATTGGCAGTAGTGCATTCATTGAATCTAGCATTTCATCAGTTTCAATTCCCAGCAGCGTAACAAATATAGATAATTCTGCTTTCCATAGTTGTACAAATCTTACATCAATTACTATACCACAAAGTGTAGAAACAATCGGGGCTTGGGCTTTCTGTGGTTGTACAAGTCTGTCTACCGTTAATATTGAAGGTAGTTTTAGTGCGCTAGATCCATGGGATATATATAATATATTTGATAATAGTTGTCCCATAACTACTATAAATGTACCAGACTTAAATACATGGCTAAATATTAAATGGAACACTGGACTCCAGGGCGTACATCTTTCTTATCACCTATATATCAATGGAGTAGAAGTTAAGGACTTGGTAATACCTGCTGGAACGAAATCGATTGGTCGCTCTGCCTTCCAAGGTTGTGTAGGTCTGACTTCTGTAACTATACCTGAAAGTGTGGAAACAATTGGATGGGGGGCTTTCCAATATTGCGATGGTCTGACATCAATAACCATCCCCACCAATATGACATCCATCGGTCGTTCGGCTTTTAGTGACTGCAATGGTTTGACATCGGTTATCATTCCTAAAAATGTATCAGAAATCGGAACCGAAGCTTTCCAGAACTGTTCGGGGTTGACATCTATTACCATCGAAGGAAGTGAGTTTATTCTAGGACCGTCTGCTTTTTCAGATTGTAACAAATTGACAGATGTCTATTTTACGGGATTAGTTGATGATGGGTTCGTAATCGCAAGATTAGGAGGACGGTGGGATAATCCTTATACTATACCTCTCAATGGTACTACACCTGATGACTATTCAAACATTACAGTGCATGTTCCCTCCGTTTTTCAGAACAAATATCCTACGTTCTTTTTTGAAAATGGAATTTCCAAATACGGATTCAAGGATTTGAAAACATTGGATGGATCAGGTATCGCCAAGTGTGAAAAGCCTGTAATCACCTTTATCAATGGCAAACTGTCATTCTCCTGTGCGACACCAGGAGTAGATTTCCACTGGACCATCAAAAACTCTAATAGCGAAGATGGTTCTGGTGTTAGTTCCGAGTTGTATCCATCGTTCACGGTTAGTGTCGTCGCTACTAAAGAAGGTTATGTTAGTTCAGATATGGAAACACGCCTGTTTGACTGTAATACAGGTGCTCTGAAGGGCGACGTAGATGGTAACGGTGTTGTGAATGTCGCCGACCATGTGGAACTCTCGAATATCATTCTGAACCAACAAGGAAACGAATAGTCTGACAGTCTGACAACTGACAGTTTTAAATATGGGGCAGTCCGGAAACGGGCTGCCTCATTGCTTAAGGCAACTAAGATTAAACTCACAAAGTGTCAGACACTTCGTGACGCAAAGCCCTGTCTTGTGAAGAACACAGGGGGACAGGAACGTGAAGTGAACCCCAAAGTTTGGACAGATTAAACACTATTGCTCTTTTGGAATTGAGTCCGGTATTGTACTGGGCTCATTCCATTTAATCTGAGCTTTATTCTCTCGTTGTTATAATATTCAATGTA
>Ga0247611_10001094_pt1 | contig 50101 bp, 38 predicted proteins | sample 177DNAGHGhighgp2_FD_192422 | JGI IMG/M metagenome (GOLD analysis project Ga0247611, IMG submission 192422) | Sheep rumen microbial communities from Palmerston North, Manawatu-Wanganui, New Zealand - 1770 DNA GHGhigh gp2 | ecosystem: Host-associated > Mammals > Digestive system > Stomach > Rumen... | reverse complement strand
CTTCCTCACCTCCTTGCCGCTGACGGGCGAGAATGTGTGCCCCACGCGGGCGAAGAGCAACCGCATATAGTCGTATACCTCCGTCTGAGTGCCAACGGTGGAACGCGGATTGCGGCTCGTCACCTTCTGCTCGATGGCGATGGAAGGGGGAATGCCCTTGATGTAGTCGCACTCGGGCTTTGCCATGCGCCCCAAGAATTGGCGTGCGTAGGCCGACAGACTCTCCACATAGCGCCGCTGCCCCTCGGCATACAGCGTGTCGAAAGCCAGACTCGACTTTCCCGAGCCGCTAACGCCTGTCACCACCACCATCTTCCCACGCGGAATCTCCAAGTCCACGTTCTTCAGGTTGTTCACCCTCGCCCCCTTTATCCTTATATTCTCTTCCATCGATGCACTATTTTCGTACAAAAATACGAAACAATTGACAATTAACAATTGATAATTGATAATTATTTCTTACCTTTGTAGAAATAATAACTTATTTGCTATGAACAAAAGTTTTTCCCCCCTTTTTTTGTTTATATTTTTTCTATTTTCCATTATAACCCCCTGCGGAGCCTATGCCCAGCAGCCTAAGCGCGAGTTCCGCGGGGCTTGGATTCAGTGCGTCAACAATCAGTGGAACGGCATCGGGCGCGATCAGATGCAGAAGACGCTGACCTACCAGCTCGACGAGTTGAAGCGCTCGGGCATCAACGTCATCCTGTTCCAGGTGCGAGCCGAGGGCGATGCTTTGTATCAGAGTCAGTTGGAGCCTTGGAGCCGCTATCTGACGGGACTGCAGGGACGTGCGCCGCAGCCCATGTGGGACCCTCTGCAGTGGATGGTGGAGGAGTGTCACCGCCGTGGTATGGAGCTGCACGCCTGGATTAACCCCTTCCGCGCTAAGACGAAGGGCACGCCGGCGCTCACCAGCACTTACTACAAGCAGCACCCCGAACGCTTCTTCGAGTACGACGGTCTGTGGCTTTTCGACCCGGGAATCCCAGAGAATAGGGCTTACATCTGCGAAGTGGTACAGGACATCGTGAGCCGCTACGACGTTGACGGACTGCATATCGACGATTATTTCTATCCCTATCCCGTGCCGGGAGTGAAGATTCCCGACGACCGCTCGTACCAGATGTACGGAAACGGAATGCCGCGCGACGACTGGCGCCGACAGAACGTGAACTTCTTCATTCGCGACCTCTTCTACACCATTCACGCCACGAAGGCTTGGGTGAAGTTCGGAGTGTCGCCTTTCGGCATCTACCGCAATCAGAAGAACGACCCGAACGGCAGCAGGACCAACGGCACACAGAACTACGACGACCTCTACGCCGACGTTCTGGAGTGGGTTAGACAGGGATGGATTGACTATAATATTCCGCAGATTTACTGGGAGATAGGGCACAAGGCTGCCGACTATGCTACACTGGCTCGCTGGTGGGATGCGAACGCCGGCAAACGCCCTCTGATTATCGGACAGGACGTGGAGCGCACGGTGAAGTTCAACGACACTACGAACCCGGAACTGACTCAGGTGTTCCAGAAGTACAACCTGCAGCGCGCCCTGCCGAATGTGGTGGGTTCGTGCCAGTGGTACGCCAAGGCCTGCGTGGATAATCCAAAGAACTACACAACGGCGCTGCGCCAGTCGTACCACGCTTTCCCTGCCTTGCAGCCCAAGATGCCGTGGATTGACAAGAAGGCTCCCAAGAAAGTGCGCAAGGCGAAGGTGGTGTGGACCAACGACGGACCGGTGCTCTTCTGGACTGCTCCGCGCGGCAAGAAGCCGATGGACCGCGCCACTCAGTACGTTGTCTATCGCTTTGCAAAAGGGCAGCGCGTGAATATCGCCGACCCAAGTTACATTGTCACGATTACCAGCCAGACATTCCTGAAGTTGCCTTATAACGGCGGCGACCAGCGCTTCACCTATGTCGTGACCGCCCTCGACCGTCTGCAGAACGAGTCGCACCCCGTCCGCCAAAAGGTCAAGCTGTAAGATTTTCGATTTAGATTTTAACGGATGCCTCCGCCGTGACCGCCGCCGGAGAAACCGCCTCCGCCGCCCCACGACGAACTTCCGCCTCGGCCTGCGGCTCGGGCTTCGCGCTCGGCCTTGCTCATGGCGGCACGGGCAGTGCTGTTTTGCATTGTGCTGCGGATGATGGGCATTGTGGATTCATCCACCATCTGCTGTGCCACATTGTCCATGTTGAAGTATTCTGGATTGATGCGCTTCATGTCGCTCATCACCTGTTCGGCAATTCCGAAGAGGGTAGCGAATATCATATAGTCTTTCCACAGGCCGACCTCGCCGACTCCGCGCTCGTCGAGCAGCGTGAACTCCTGCAGAAACTTCTTCATACCGAAGACTTGACGCACCCTATCTTCCTGATTTTTATATTGATAGATGTGCTTTTTGGTGTGTAGAACTTGGATAAAGTTGTCGGTGAACTTCTGATTCTTGCGGCTCTTCATCCAATTCCTCAGTTCCTTGGGTTCGAGGATGGTATCGTCGCCTGCCGCTTCGCAGAATATCTGGTGGAACATCTGCAGCAGCCGCGGATATTGCTTGTCGGCTGGCAGTTTGTGGATGACGAAGCGTTGGTTCTCGATGCTGATGGCTCCGTCGTAGACGAGTTGCAGAATGCAGGCCGAGAGCAGGTTGTTGTAGTCGGCTCCCACGTATTTATAGGCGTTCAGCACGTCGTTGGTTTCCTGCAGATTGCCGTCGTAGGGGAGGTCGCGATACCACAGAAGGTCTTTCATCACGCGGCGACGTTTGCGCCAAACATAGATGAAATAGGCTGCCATTGACACTATCGGCAACAGGAAACTGCAAATCAGGATGACGATAGCCGCAATCTCCTCCTCGCGACTCATCTCGTCGGTGTAGTCGCTGTTCTCGAATGCCCTGTTCTTCAGTTCCTCGAAGGTTCCTTCGCCGGCAAGGGTGGGGTGGAACATTCCTTTCGGGAAACGTGCCATCACTATCATGGCGCTGCGTTCCTCGAATGGCGCGAGGCTTTCTGCCAAAATGTAGTCTTCCACGAACTGGATGTTGCCGATATAACGGAAGCCCCAGATGCCACAACTGTCGGCGCTGAAAGGAACATAGTTGTCATTAAAAATGTAGAGGCTCACGTGCTCGGGGCTCGGCGTAATACCTTCAGCCACAAACATATAAAGGAATCCGTCTGCGTCGGGATAGCTGCGCAGGAGGTTGGTGACAGTATATTGGGCAGTGTATTTTCGCTCTCCTTCCTTGCCCAGTCCCCAGCACAGTTGGTAGCCGTCTTCCTTTTCCACTATGCCGCAGCGATTAGTCTTTTCCCACCTGTCGCCATTGACGTTCCACGGGTTCATCGGCTTGTAGAAGTAATCTATATTGTCGTCGGTCACGCTGAAGTCTTTCACCTCGCTGCCGTTGAGGTTGCCGACGACGATGTAGCACTCCGTTCCCTCGCGGTCGATGGTCATCGTGCGAGTCTCGGTGATGAGTGCGTCGCCGTTGTCCCGCAGCAACACGCGAATGTCGAGGTCGTGGAGCTCGGGCTGACCAAGGGCTTGCAATGTCAATGCTAAAAGCACTGACAACAGAGCGAGCTTATTTCTTAAAAGCTTCATCAAGGTTGGGGTAGTTCTTCTTTTCCTCGTTGTCAACGCGCAGATATTCGCGCTGCTCGAAGTGCAGAAGGGAAGCTACGATGCTGGAAGGCCACTGGCGCACCATGCGGTTCATCTTCGTGGCAGTGTCGTTGTAAACCATACGAGACATTCTGACGTTCTCCTCGTACTGCTTCATGCCGCCCATTGCTTCCTGGTAGAGGCTGGCAGCCTTCAGGTCGGGGTAGGCTTCGCCGATAGCTATCAGTCGGCCCATCACTTGATTGAGAGCTGAGGTCTGTTCGTTGACGGCTTCGGCAGAATTCACTTGTTCGCCGCGACGCTGCTGGATGACTTCCACCAAAGTTTCCGACTCGTGCTTGGCGTACTGAGCGGCTGTCTTGGCGAGAGCCAGAACGGCGTCCCAACGGGAATTGAGTTGTACCTCGATTTGGCTCAGGGCGTTCTTGCACAGCTCGTCGGCACTGACCAGCGAACGCTGTGTTGAAACGAAATATAAAAGGCAAATAGCCACTACTGCTACGATAATAATTGTTGCCATAGTTATTTTATTTCCAGTTGTTAAAGTCTTATTGGTTGATGTTGATGGCTAAATTACCTCGATGCCTTGCTGACGGCACAGTTCGAGGCTCATTTCCTTCAACTTATACTTCTGAATCTTGCCGCTTCCGGTCAGGGGGAACTCCTTGATGAAGAAGACGTACTTTGGTGTTTTGTAACGTGCAATCTTACCCTTGCAGAAGTCGCGAACATCCTCGGGTTCCATCTTCACTCCATCTTCCAGAATGATGAAAGCGCCTACCTCCTCGCCGTATTTCTTCGACGGAACGGCTGCCACTTGGACGTCACGAATGCCCGGCATCTGGTAGAGGAACTCTTCGATTTCGCGCGGATAGACGTTCTCACCGCCGCGGATTATCATGTCCTTTATTCGGCCTGTAATCTTGTAGAAACCCTGTTCGTCCTTCACGCCAAGGTCGCCGGAGTGTAGGAAGCCGTTCTTGTCGATTACCTCTGCCGTTGCTGTTGGGTTCTTGTAGTATCCCTTCATCACGTTGAAGCCGCGGCAGCACATCTCGCCTTGAACGCCTACTGGGCATTCCTCGCCAGTTTCCGGGTCGAGCACCTTGACTTCTACGAAGGGGAAGTCGCGACCTACTGTGGTGCAGCGCTGCTCGAAGGTGTCGTTCAGGCAGGTTTGTGTCATACCTGGCGACGATTCAGTGAGACCATAGACGGAGGTGATGGTCATAAACATCTTCTCGCTGACCTGCTTCATCAGTTCCACAGGGCAGAGCGAGCCTGCCATAATGCCGGTGCGCAGACAACTGAGGTCGAACATGTCGAACATTGGGTGGTTGAGCTCGGCAATGAACATCGTGGGCACTCCATAAACTGCCGTACAACGTTCCTTGTGGATGGAGGCGAGCACGACAAGCGGGTCGAACTTCTCCACCATTACTTCCGTGCAGCCGTGAGTCAGGCAGTTCATCGTGGCGAGCACCACGCCGAAGCAGTGGAACAGAGGGACGCAGACGCAGAGCTTATCGTCCTGAGTGAAGCCCATATTCTCGCCTGTGAAATATCCGTCGTTGGCAATGTTGAAGTGAGTGAGCATTACTCCCTTGGGGAAGCCCGTAGTGCCGCTGGTGTACTGCATGTTGCAGACGTCGTGACAAGTGACGCTCTTCTTCATTTCGTCGAGCGTTTCGTCCTCGATGTTCTGTCCCAGGAGCAGCAGCTCGGCGGTGTTGTACATGCCGCGATACTTCTCCATTCCAATGTAAACTACATTCTTAAGGTAGGGGAACTCTTTGCTTTCGAGGTGTCCACGCTGACTTTCACGCAGTTCGGGCAGCATCTTGTAGGTCATGTCCACGTAGTCGCACTCCCAAGTTCCGTCGGTGATACACAGAGTGTGCATGTCCGAGTCCTTGCAAAGATATTCCAGTTCGGCTTGCTTGTAGTTGGTGTTGACCGTCACAAGCACGGCTCCTATCTTTGCCGTAGCATATAGGAAGGTAAGCCAGTCGGGCACGTTGGTTGCCCAGATTCCTACGTTCGAGCCTTTCTTAACGCCGATGCTGATGAGACCTTTGGCAAGGTTGTCAACACGCTCGTTGAATTGGCTCCAAGTGAAGCGCAGGTTGCGGTCGCTGTAAACGATGTACTCCTTGTCGGGCGTCACTTCGGCCCAGTGTTCGAGCCATTGTCCGAGTGTGCGCTCATGGAGCGAATAGCCTGCACTGCCGGTCTCGGCGGGATATGTCCTGTCTGGCAATGGTCTGCCAGCCATATCATATTTCACGTTACTCATTTTCAATCTTCAATTTTCAATCTCCAATCAGAATGGGATGTAAATGACTGCCAGAATCTTAGCACCCTTGCCAGGAGCTCCGTGAACGTGGTGCTTTACGATAGAGTCGTAGAATATCGAGTCCCCTTCGTGAAGAAGGTATTTCTGTTTTCCGTACTCGATTTCAACCTCACCGTTGAGCACGAAGATGAACTCCTCGCCCTCGTGAGCTGACAAATGGAAGTCCTTTTCCTCGCTGGGCAGGATGTCAATGACGAATGGCTCCATGTGGCGTCCAGTCTTCTGCTTTGCCAACGAGTGGTAAATCATGTTCTGGCGTGCTTCGGCGGCATCGTTCGAGAAACTGATGCTGTTGTTCTGCTCGCGCTCCTCGCAACGGCAAACAACGGGACCGAGAGCATCGTTGTCGTCGAGGAAAGTTCCCAGACGAACGCCCAGTGCACGAGCCACCTTGATGAGCGGCCCAAGGGAGGGCAGACACTCGTCTTCCTCGATACTGCGTATCTGTTGCACAGACAGTCCGCTGCGCTCGGCTACATCTTCAATGCTGATGTTCTTGCTTTCTCGAAGGCCGCGAATCTTGGCCCCTACGATGCTATTGTTTTCTGCCATAACTTTTTACCTTATTCTAATTCGCCTGCAAAGATAACGCGAAAAGTGCAGAAAACAAAGGCTTTTTGGAAAAATCTATCTGCGATAACCGCCGTACGTTACAAGTTGCACGTCCTCAATGTGTTCTATCTGCGGATTGGTGCGGTCGGTTGCAACAATGGAGACAACGTCGAACCTCACCCGCATGTTCACTCGGCGGAAACTGATGTAATGATTTATGGCAGACTGTATGTTGTGGAGTTTGCGGTAGTCAACGGCTTCCCACGGACTGCCGAACTGAGCCGTCTGGCGTGTCTTCACCTCCACAAACACCAGCTCGTTTCCGTCCTGTGCGATGATGTCAATGTCGCGGTGCCCCGATTTCCAGTCGCGCTCCACAATACGGTAGCCCTTGCGCTCCAGATACTCCGTAGCCACGTCCTCGCCCCATCGTCCCAACTCGTTATGTGCTGCCATAATCCTTGTTTGTTTGTTTATGCACCACAAATATACGAATCTTTAACGACAATCCTTTCGAATAACTAATAATAAGTGTTAAATATCTTCTATTTCGACAAATATGCTCTCGCGTTGCTTGACATTACTAAATGTTTAGTTTTACCTTTGCATCGAACAACTAATCTTTTAGTAATATGAAAGAGAATAAAGACTACACGCTGACGAAAGGCGAGATGCAGGTAATGAACGCACTATGGGCAGCAGGGAAGGCATTGGACGTGCATGAGGTGGTTTCACGTTATGACGAACCTCGACCTGCATATACCACAATCTCGACTTTTCTGAAGATTCTAACAACTAAAGGTTTCGTAGATTACAAGAAAGGCAACGGCAAGCAATATCTCTACTTTCCAGTTATCTCCCGTGCCGAGTACACCAGTCGCGTGATGAAGGACGTGAAGGACCGTTTCTTCGGTGGCAGCGCTTCGTCGCTTGTTCGCTTCTTTGTCGAGGAACAGCAGTTGAGCGAGGCCGACCTAAAAGAACTGCTTTCATTAATTCAGAATTATTAGATTTAAAACAATGGGAGTATTAACTCTATACGCTATTAAGTCGAGCATCGTGCTCGTTTTGCTATATCTTCCTTATACATTATTATTAAGGAAAGAGACATTTCACGCTTTCAACCGTGTTATGTTGCTCACGATTATCATTACGTCGCTCGTAACCCCCTGTGTTGATGTTTCGGACTTGCTGCCCTCTTCACCTGTGCAGGAGGCAATAAGTAATGTTGTTACGCTTCCAACGCTCATTGTGGAAGTCTCTCTTTCATCCCCGAAAGTGGAGTCCACTTCTTATCAGGGAGAAGCAGGATGGGGAGTATGGCTTGTCCTAATATATATAATAGGTATGTTGCTGTTGCTTTTATGGAAGGTTACTGGGATGATACGCCTTATGCGTTTCATTCCTCGTGGTTGCCTGTGGACGGATAATATGAAAGAAGCTACAGTCTATTGTCATGCTGGAAATGTCTCGCCTTTCTCGTGGATGAGAAGCATTGTAATCGGTGAGAGAGACGCTAAAGACATAGTCCTTGCTCACGAACTCGCCCACATTCGCATGCATCATTCATGGGACACGCTGTTTGTTTCCCTTGTGGAAGTGCTGCAATGGTTCAATCCTTGCATATGGATGCTTGACGCCTCGTTGCGTGAAGTACACGAATATGAAGCCGACGACGCCGTACTGCGCAGAGGTATCTCGGCACGTGATTATCAACTTTTATTAATCGAGAAGGCTGTGGCTCGTACGCCGTACCCTATGGTTAATGCATTTCGTCACAGTCTTCTCAAAAACCGTATCACTATGATGACAAAGAAGAAATCCTCCAGTTGGGCACGCTTGAAAGTCCTCTACGCAGTGCCCTTAACCCTTGTTGCCCTTGCTGCATTCGCCAGTCAGCAGATGGAAGAGAAAATGGATCCGCTTACTTTTATCAATAATAAGCGTGTGACAAAGGAAGAAGTGAAACAACTTAACCAGACGAAGATTGCGCACATCGAAGTGTTCAAGCCCGAGACCGCCATGAAAATCTATGGCGTAGAAGAAGGGAAAAACGGCGCCGTGCTGATTACTACCGAAGAGGGAAAGGCAATCCATGTAAAGCCCGGAACGCTCCGCCTCGTTGTCGATGGAGAGGAGATGACTCCAAAGGAGGCCGTGAAAGCTGTTCAGGGCAAGGATGTTAAGGAGACCGTCAGCATGAAGCACGACGGTAGCACGGAAGTTTTGGTGACAACCTCTGAGCCCGAAGACCAAGTCTATGACAAACCAGAAGTCCTGCCCGAATTCTCTGGAGGACAAGGCGAGATGTGGAGCTGGATTAGCAAGAACATCAAGTATCCTCAGCAAGCTTTGCAATATGGCGTTGAGGGACGGGTGTACATTCAATTCGTTGTAGAGAAGGATGGTTCCATCAGTAACATAAAGCCAATTGCAGGTCCTGGCGGTAGGGCAGTTGTTGTCACAGCTTATAAAGCCAAGAACGATACTCCAGAAGAACAGAAGAAAGAAGGCGAGGATAAAGGACGTGAGGCTCTGCAAGAGGAAGCTATTCGCGTGGTGAAGGCTATGCCTAATTGGATTCCCGGTCGCGACAAGGGCAAGACCGTCCGCACAAAGTTTGTCATGCCTGTCATGTTCCGACTCAGTTAATCTGTTTCTCATAACAGAATTTAGTTAGTAAATAAAAGGGCCCACCCCGGCAGACTACTCGTGACGAGCCGTTTGTCGGGGCGTTTTATGACTATTTATTTGTTTTTTCGTTCTCCATTCACTATCTTTGCACGAGTTATAAAACAAACAATCATGACTGACAACATACAGAAGCTGCGCCCAGAGGATGTGCCCCCATCGTGGAATATCTGCCGCAACCATGAGTGCCCGAAGCGCGAGGAATGCCTGCGCTACGTCGTGGCTCCCATCGTCGAGGCAGCGCGCGACCACGGTCCTGCCGTCTATCAATCGGCGCTCAAGAACGGCAAGTGCCGTATGTTCCACCGCCTGCGCGTAATCCGTAGTGCATGGGGCTTCCGTCCACTGTTCTCCAATGTGCAGCACAAGGACTACGACCTCCTGCGCTCCGAGGTGATGTACCACTTTGGGAGCCGCTCGCAGTTCTTTCGCTACAACCGCGGCGACTATCGTCTGACGCCTGAGATGCAGGAGGAGGTGCTCGACATCTTCCGACGTCATGGCTACGACACCACGAACTTCCGATTTGCTCACTATGAAGACACCATCGACTTCATTAGTTAGACTCCACCAAGACAACTATAATAGCACCACAAGTTTCATCGTAATGGCACTACCAGTTCCAATAATATGACACCACAAGTTTCAATACTTTGGCACCACAAGTTCCAATAACTTGATACCACCAGTGCCATAATACCGGCATAATTGTGACACCTGTAATATATTGAATTTGTAATAGTTATATATTTGAATAAGTTTCTATGAAAGTACTACTGATTAATGGAAATCCACGCGAGCAGGGGAATACGTTCACGGCCCTGAGCGAGGTGTCAAAGGCGCTGAATGCAGAGGGTGTGGATACTGAAATTATCAGCATCGGCAAGAAGGCGGTGCAGGGTTGTATTGCCTGCGGTTGGTGCGGCAGGGAAGGGAAGTGCACGTTCCGCGACGACCTGTATTTCAAGATATTCCGTGCTGTGAAAGACGGTATTGACGGACTCGTCATAGGTTCGCCTGTATATTATGGAGGCCCCAACGGTTCGCTCTGTGCTTTGCTCGACCGCGTGTTCTATTCCCTCGGTGCCGACCTCCGCTTCAAGCCTGGAGCCAGCGTGGTGGTTTGTCGCAGGGGTGGTGCTTCGGCAGCCTTCGACCGTCTGAACAAGTACTTCACCATACTGAACATGCCCATCGTTAGTTCGCAGTATTGGAATATGGCATACGGACAGACTCCCGGTCAGGCAGCGCAGGACGAAGAGGGAATGCAGACAATGCGCACTCTGGGCCGCAACATGGCTTGGATGATAAAAAAACTGGATGTCCGCAACGAGGGACACCCAGATATTGAGCCTCAAGTGAGGACGAACTTCATCCGATAACTATTTCTTCAAGGTGGTCGGCGAGGTACTGCATGGAGGGCAGGACTAAGTCGGCTCCAGCTTCCTTCAGGACTTCGTCTTTCAGCGGCCCTGTGTTGACGGCTATGGTGAAGATGCCTGCGGCATGGGCGGCTTGCACTCCGAGCGGAGCATTCTCCACCACGATGGCTTCGTCGGCACTGATGCCGGCTTTCTTCAGTCCCATCAGGTAGGGTTCGGGATTGGGCTTACCGTGTTTCACGTCGAAGGCCGTCACCATCAATTCCTTTGAGAATATGCCTGGGTAGGCGGCATTCACACGGTCGAGTAGGGCATGGGTGGCACTTCCCGTAACGATTACTCTCATCAGTCCTCGCGCGCGTACCTTATTTAATAGTTCCATAGCGCCGGGCATGGGTTGTGCTTCGGGCAGGGTGTTGAAGAGCGCGCTCTTGGCTTCGTATATCCGCTCCACTTCTTCGTCCGTAGCGTCGCGTCCCCAATAGCGGTTCGACAGAATGTTTATGGTGCCTTTGCCTGTTCGTCCTTCGTTCATGTACACTTCCTCCGGCTCCATCTTCAGGCCGAAGTCCGTCATAGCATGGCTCCACGCATAAGAATGGTTCGGCATGCTGTCAAACAGCACGCCGTCCATGTCAAACAGGATTGCTTTAAGCATCAGGCCAGACGCTTGCGGATGGCTTCGGTCTCTGCCTCGTAGCCGGGCTTGCCAAGAAGGGCAAACATATTCTTCTTATATGCTTCAACACCGGGCTGGTTGAAAGCATTAACGCCGAGCAACTGGCAGTAGAGGCCACAACCGAGTTCGAAGAAGTAGATGAGCTGACCGAGGTTGTAGGCATCAAGACGGTCAATGCTGATACGGATGTTGGGTACACCGCCGTCAACATGAGCCAACTGAGTTCCCAGTTCTGCCATCTTGTTCACCTCATCGACACGCTTGCCAGCGAGGAAGTTCAGACCATCGAGATTCTCCTCGTCAGAGGGGAAGAGCAGCTTGTGCTCAGGATTCTCCACGCTGATGACAGTCTCGAAGATGCTGCGCTCGCCTTCCTGAATCCACTGACCCATAGAATGCAGGTCGGTTGTCAGGTCAACACTGGCAGGATAGATACCCTTGTTGTCCTTGCCTTCGCTCTCTCCATACAACTGCTTCCACCATTCGGCGATGAAGTGCAGCTTGGGTTGGTAGTTGGCAAGAATCTCTATCTTCTTACCCTCTGCATACAGTGCATAGCGAGTAGCAGCGTATTCAGCAGCCAGAGCAGGAGCCTTCTCCATATCTTGAGCACCCTTCACCAGAGCGTCAATGTCGAAACCTGCAACAGCGATGGGCAGCAAGCCAACGGGAGTCAGTACAGAGAAACGACCACCTACGTTATCGGGAATGATGAAGGACTTGTAGCCTTCCTTGTCGGCACAGGTGCGGGCTGCACCGCGTTTGGCATCGGTGATTGCCACGATAACCTTCTTGGCAACTTCCTTGCCACGTTGTTCCTCACACTGCTTCTTCAGCAAACGGAAAGCAAGGGCTGTCTCGGTGGTAGTACCAGACTTGGAGATGTTGATGACACCGAACTTCTTACCCTTCAGGTATTCTGTCAGTTCGAAGAGATAGTCCTCACCGATGTTGTTACCTGCGAACAGGATGGTGGGATTTTTCCCGTCCTGAATCAGCCAACCAAATGAGTTGCTCAGGGCTTCGATGACAGCCTTTGCACCAAGGTAAGAACCACCTATACCTGCTACAACCACAGCCTCACACTCCTCGCGAAGAGTCTGAGCTGTAGCCTTTACTTCAGCCAGGAAGTCAGGTGTGATGCTGCTGGGCAGATGCAACCAGCCGAGGAAATCGTTGCCTGGGCAAGTGCCGTCTTCCAGAGTCTTCTGTGCTTCGATAGCACGAGTCTTGTAACCATTAATAGTTTCGAGACCCACGAACGGGGTCACCTTTGTAATGTCAAGTTTCATAATGTTATGTTTTTGTAATTTGGATTTGTATAAAAGAAAACTGCTCAACGGAAGGAATCCGTAAGCAGTTTGATTTCTATGCTGGGAGCAATGCGCTCGTACAGAATGTTGTACATGGCATCGAGTATGGGCATGTTGACGTGCATGTGACGGTTGATGTCCTTCATACACTTCGTACCGAAGTATCCCTCGGCTATCATTTCCATTTCCACCTGTGCACTCTTCACAGAATAGCCTTTGCCAATCATGTTTCCGAAAACACGGTTGCGCGAGAAGTTGGAGTAGCCCGTTACGAGCAGGTCGCCCATATAGACGGAATCGATGATGTTGCGGTCGATGGGATGAACGGCACGCAGGAAGCGCTCCATCTCCTGTGCGGCATTGGTCATAAGCACTGCTTGGAAGTTGTCGCCGTATTTCAGTCCGTTGCAGATGCCTGCGGCTATGGCATAAACATTCTTCAGCACGCTGGCATACTCAATGCCAAGCACATCGTCGCTGGTCTTTGTCTTGATGTAGTCGCTAGCGATGAGGTCGGCAAATTCCTCGGCCTTGTCCAGGTCGGCACAACCTACAGTTAAGTATGTCAGTCGGCGCAGAGCTACTTCCTCGGCATGACTGGGACCTCCCAGAACGGCCAGATTCTCATCTGGCACGCTATATACCTGATGGAAATATTCCGAGACAACAAGATTCTCATCAGGTACAATACCCTTAATGGCAGTGATGATGAATTTGTCGCGCAGACGCACCTTCAGTTTCTTCAAGTGGCTCTTCATATAAGGCGACGGGGTTACGAAGATGAGCGTCTGGCAGGCATTCACCACTTCGTTGATGTCCGAAGAGAAGTGTATGCGCTGTACGTCGAAGTGCACGCTGGTGAGGTATGCGGGGTTGTGCGACAGGCGACGGAACTCCTCAATGCGGTCGTCACGGCGCATATACCACCAAATCTCATCGGTGCTTTCAAGCATTATCTTGGCGATGGCCGTTGCCCACGAACCGCCGCCCATAATGGCTATCTTTCCTATTCTGTCCACTTTGCTATTTCGTCCTGACTGGGGCGTTCTACCTCCAATTTATATTTCTTTATGATTTCGATAATCTGCTGTTGTATCTTGGCTGGGTTCTCACCTTGCAGTGTTTGTACGAGGTTGTAGCCTGCCTTACGCAGGATAGGGATAATCTCGGCAGGGATTCCTTTCTCTAAGAACAGTTCGTCTTTGTCGCGAGGAACCTTAACTTCTGGCTTCATCTGTGGGAAGAGCATAACCTCGCCAATAGCGAACTTACCTGTCAGAAGCATTACCAGACGGTCTATGCCTATACCGATACCGAAGGTGGGAGGCATACCATATTGGAGAGCACGCAGGAAATCCTGGTCGATAATCATTGCCTCATCGTCACCCTTGTCGGCAAGTTTCATCTGTTCGATGAAGCGCTCCTCTTGGTCTATGGGGTCGTTGAGCTCGGAGTATGCGTTTGCCAATTCTTTGCCGTTCACCATAAGTTCGAAACGCTCGGTCAGTCCGGGCTTCGAGCGGTGCATCTTTGTCAGAGGCGACATCTCTACGGGATAGTCTGTGATGAAGGTGGGCTGGATGAATGTGCCCTCACAGGTCTCGCCGAATATCTCGTCAATAAGCTTACCCTTACCCATTGTCTCGTCAACCTCGATACCGAGTTTCTTGGCAACGTCGCGAATCTCGTCCTCATTCATGGGGTAGAGGTCGTAGCCCGTCTTCTCCTTGATAGCATCCAAGATGGGCAGACGGCGGAAAGGAGCCTTGAAGGAGATAACCTTACCGTCAATCTCCACTTCTGGCTTGCCGTTTACAGCTGTACAAATCTGTTCCAGCATGTTTTCCGTGAAGGTCATACCCCAATTCAAGTCCTTGTAGCTGATATACAGCTCCATGCATGTGAATTCGGGGTTGTGGGTCTTATCCATACCCTCGTTGCGGAAGTTCTTGCCCATCTCATAAACGCCCTCGAAACCGCCAACGATGAGGCGCTTCAGATATAGCTCGGTAGCGATGCGCATGTACATGTCTTGGTTCAGGGCATTGAAATGCGTCATGAACGGACGGGCAGATGCTCCGCCTGGGATATTCTGCAATATTGGTGTGTCAACCTCGGTGTAACCAGCATCGTCGAGGATGCGGCGCATGGTGCGGATGATAGTGGCACGCTTTAGGAAGGTATCCTTCACACCAGCGTTCACAATCAGGTCCACGTAGCGCTGACGATAGCGCAGTTCTGGGTCGTCGAATGAATCGTAAACATTTCCATCGGCGTCTGTCTTCACAATGGGCAGGGGTTTCAAACTCTTGCTCAGGACGGTCATCTCCATCACATGAACGCTTATCTCGCCAGTCTTAGTACGGAAGACGTAGCCCTTCACACCAATGAAGTCGCCTAAGTCGAGGCATTTCTTGAAGACCACGTTGTAAAGGTCCTTGTTCTCATCGGGACAGATTGCATCGCGCTGCACATACACCTGAATGCGGCCTTTCGAGTCCTGCAATTCGGCGAATGCAGCCTTGCCCATGATGCGCTTGCCCATGATACGACCGGCGATGCTCACCACGGGACTGTTTTCAGGTGTCGCAGCCTCACGCACATCGTTGCCTTCTTCGTCCTTACCAATAACTGGCAGGTCAACGAAATCGTTTATGATGTCTGTGCTCCAAGCATTTACTGGATATTCTGCAGCGGGGTATGGGTCAATTCCCAAGTCGCGCAGTTGTTGAAGGTTGTTTCTGCGAACTATCTCCTGTTCGCTCAGTTCCAATATGTTCATCTTATATAATTACGAGTTCGGATTTACGAATTAAAAGTATTACGCCTGCAAATATACAAATAAGTGAGCGAAATGCCAAAATATTTCCATATCTTATTCCCAACCATCGAAAACGTGGGCATCGTAAACGTTGTTGCTTGATGGATTATGCAGGGGTGTCCACATTTGTGCGAAGAAAGGATTGCGACGAGCTTCTGCATCCCATTGCCAAGGGCGAGGATTTGGTTCGTCGGCATAGGGATAGGGGAAGCATTCGGGACACCAATGTCCTCCAAGAAGTATAAGACGCGGCGAAGCCTTGAAGGTGTGTCCTTCGGCGCATTGCCATTCGAGTTGTGTGTCCCAGTCGCCTTTCTTCATACTTGTTGACAGACATTTGCCACCACGGAACTCTGCCGCTTTCTGCATATCCTCGATGGTGAATTCCTCCATCGGTTTCTTCTCATCGTAGCCGTGGTCGAGGATTACGGCCTTATCGCTTGGACGCGACAGGTCGGTATGTTTCCAGTCGGGTATGGCACGATAATCTTCCATCGAACCGTAGTATGCGGAGATGCGTAGGGGATTCTGTTCGCGAATCCAACGCTGCGTACCATGCTCCTTCTTATAGGCCATGAAAGCCATTGCAGGCTTCACGAGGAAGGGTATAAGTTTAGCCACTTTAGTCGCTTTAGCAAACTTAATGCCCATAGGAAGCGAACTGCTGCGGCTCATCTGGTCGAAGTATTCCTTTAGGGGAATGTTGGCACGGAAGTGAAGATACTGTTCCAGTACATCACCATCGAGATACCACATTCCGTGGAAGTTGCGTGTGGTGAACCAACGAGCCTCGAATATCTGTTCCGGACGCGGACAGCCTATGGCTTCAAGCAGGAGACGTTCGAACTCATAGTTCGAGATGCGATATTCTGCACCGCTTCCTATATTATAATATCGATTCCAGAATTCATCAGGTACCGTTGGACGGCAGATTCGTTCGAGCAACCGACCGCTATCCTCAACTGTTGTCCATTCCAGTACACCACGAATGGGTACGTGGAACATGATTGGGTCGTAGTTGTTCAGAATGGCAGGGTATAGGATGCCCGACTGGCGCAGGCTTACCCAATGACGTATGCCAGAGTCGGTAAGGATGCGTTCGGCCCATGCCTTGGTGATTCCATAGTGGTCGTAGGCAGACACGCAGATGGGGTCACCTGTGCGTCCCCAGTGCAATGGCTCGCGACGGTCACCCATCTGTGCCACACTACCTATGTACACCACTTTGGGCTGTTTGTCTCCTTGTGCCAATACTGCATCGCGAATATTGCGTGCTGCACCAATATTAGTCTCTCGTGTTGTGCGAGGCTTGTAGTCAGCTCGTGGACTTACCATTCCGCCCACATGCAGAACGATGTCGCTCCCTTCAACACCTCGTAATACATCATCAAAATTGCGGAGGTCGCCCCATATGATTTCTATCTGTCCTTCGTAGGGAGCAAGTATGCGACGGTCGCGACGAGTGGGCAATGCCAGCACGCGTATGTTGTATTCTTCCTTACTAGCCAGCAGTTCTTTAAGACCGGCAGAACCCATGGTGCCTGTTGCACCAGTCAGAAAAACATTTGTTTTCTTCATAAATATGTGATAATCGACAAATTATACTCCGTCTTCGTCGAAATAGACGGAATCACCTTCTTCGTGGTCGAGGTTCTCGTTCTTGACGAAAGTGAATGAACCATTGTCACTGATAGTCATCAGGAAGGGCACAGACATGTCGCTGTCGGGATAACTGACGGCAAAGGAGAAAACGAGTCCTTGTCCTGCTTCATAGTTCATGAAACGGATGCCGTCCAATATGGCTCCCTGATAGAATGACTTATCTATGCTCTTTATGAAGGTTTCTTTTGTAAATTCTTTATCGAAATATTTTGTTCCATCGCGCTTTATAGTGAGACGTATGGTGTTGTCCATATAAAGGTCTTCCATATCGTCCTTCACCTTCGGCAGAGAGTCTGAGGCTTCGCGAAGGATAGTGTAAACATATTTGTGACCTCCGGTTTTCAGACTGTCTGTAAGCGATAGCGTTGGCATACTGCGAGTAACGACCTCATGCTCAGGTGCCACCCAAGCATCCTTATCCTTCTTGTTTCCTCCACAACTCGTTAGGGAGAAAATGAGAAAATGAGAAAATGAGAGAATGAGGAGTAGTGTAATCTTTTTCATTGTATTCATTCTTTAATCCTAAATCTTTAATCCTTCACCATTAATCTTTAATTCCCTTCATCCATTGTTCTGCCAAAGTAGGCCAGATGAGACCTGCACCGCGACGCATACCGTAGCCATGACCACCCTTCGTAAGATAGTGCACTTCGATGGGAGCTCCTGCACGCTGCATAGCATCCATTATTACGGGTGTGGAAGGACCGCTGTACTTTACGTCGTCTTCTGTACCGAAAACAAATATAGGAGGTGTATCTTTGGTGACGGTGAGTTCTGGGGTTAGAGTGTGATTCTCGCCCTCGTCGAGATATGCAGGATAGATGAGAATACCGAAATCGGGTCGGCATGAGAGTGTGTCGGCCTTGTCTTTGGGATTTGCCTCATAGGCAGGCTCATTCCAACGAGTGCAGGCACGGCACGAAAGACTTGCTCCTGCCGAGAAACCAATTACACCTACTTTCTTTGCCCCGTTGCTGCGTACCAGTCGGATGGCACGCTGTACATCCTGCAAGGCTCCCAGACGGTTGTTGGGCACGCGATAGGACAACACATAAGCATTGTAACCAAGCGATGATAGCCACTGAGCAATTTCCTGTCCTTCTTTCTCGTATGCCAGCATAACATATCCTCCTCCTGGACAAACAACTACTGCTTTACCGTTGCTCTTCGCTGGGTCTGGGGTGAAGGCTTCCAATGTCGGGTTGCTGACCTCAAAAAATGCACGACCGTCGTTTGGGCGCTCCTGCCATTTCACTTCTTTCTTTTCGCCTCCTCCGGGTATTTCCTTTGGCCATATCTCTACGGCTTTGTTCAGGAACTGAGCGTAGGCGCAATTGAAAATTGAAAATTGAAAATTGAAAATTACAAGAAGTAATGCTATACGTTTCATGGTTATAGATGTGTTGTTTTATTCAATAGATAGTTGTCGAGAAGGGTGATGGCAGCCATTGCCTCCACCACGGGTACTGCTCTTGGAAGTACGCAGGCATCGTGACGACCACGGGCTTGCAGCGTTGTTGGTTCTCCCTTGATGGTTACTGTCTGTTGTTCGCGGAGCAGAGTCGCTACTGGCTTGAAAGCTACGCGGAAGTATATGTCCTTTCCGTTTGAGATTCCACCCTGTATGCCGCCGCTGTGGTTAGTACGTGTGGTAATACCTCCGTCTTCGTCCTGTATGAAGATGTCATTCTGCTCAGAGCCTCGTTGTGCGGCTCCTGCAAATCCCATACCATATTCGAAGCCTTTGGCAGCATTTATTGACAGCATTGCGTGTGCCAATTCTGCATGAAGTTTTCCGAATGCCGGTTCGCCCAGTCCAACGGGACAACCTTTCACCACGCAGGCAATCACGCCTCCTATTGTGTCGCCCTGGGCCTTTACCTCACTGATGAGGCTGGCCATACGCTCTGCCGTTTCAGGGTCGGGACAACGAACTTCGTTCTCTTCCGTTTGGCTGAGGTCATAGTCCTCGTAGGTTCCTTCCAGACAAATGCCGCCAACCTGTTGTGTGTATGCCTGAATGGTTATTCCCAACTGACGGAGTGTCAGTTTTGCAAAGGCTCCTGCAACTACGCGACTTATTGTCTCGCGAGCTGATGAGCGTCCGCCTCCTCTATGGTCGCGAATACCGTATTTCTGCCAGTAGGTGAAGTCGGCATGACTGGGACGGAACACATCGCGCATATTCTCATAGTCGTTGCTATGCTGGTTTTCGTTACGGACAATAAATCCGATGGGTTGGCCCGTTGTCTTTCCTTCGAAAACGCCACTCAGCAGTTCCACTTTATCAGACTCCTTCCGAGCTGTCGTCAGTCGGCTCTGGCCTGGACGCCTACGGTCGAGTTCACTCTGTATGAACTCCATGTCCACACTGATGCCAGCAGGCATGCCGTCAATTACGCCGCCAATGGCTTCTCCGTGACTTTCGCCGAACGATGTCAGCTTGAAAAGGTGTCCGTATGAGTTCCGCATTATCAATTGTCTAATCGTTTCTTTAGTACGCTTGCCTAAGCAAGAATTATCAATTGTCAATTAACCGTAGGCTTAATGGCAGTGTCCGCAACCGCAGTGGTCACCATGATGATGGTCGTGGTCGCAGTGATCGTCTCCACATCCTTCGCAGTCCTCGCAACCGCAACCACAGCCACCTTCACCTGTAATCATCTTCAGTGTGCTTGTAATTTCTTCTTTCGTAGCCTCGCGAATGTCAGCGACCTCGCCTACGAATATGAGTGACTTGCCTGCTAGAGGATGGTTGAGGTCAAGCGTTACTTCCTTATCCTCAATCTTCTTGATGAGACCATTGAAACGCTGCCCGTCAGCATTCTGCAAAGGTACAACGGCACCTTCGTAGATGTATTGTTTGTCCAGTCTTCCGTCTATTTCGAATGTCGAACGCGGTACCTTTATCACACGCTCCTCTTCGTATTCTCCATAAGCCTGTGCTGGTGTCAATTCAAAATCGAACTCTCCATCTTTCTCCAGTCCCACAATCTGGGCTTCAAAGTCATCGAGTGTCATACCCAGTCCGCTTACAAACTGGAATGGCTGTTCCTTCGTGGCTTCCTCCACGAGTTCGCGTTTACCTTCGCTATCTTTGGTGTACAGTCTATATGCTACTGCAATGTACAAATTGGGCTTAATCTCTGCCATAATATTATATATTAATGTATTAATCGTGCAAAGATACAAAATAATTACGAATTTATCTCTATATTTGCTGTGAAATTAGAAAACAACCTTTTCATGAAGAAGATATTATTTGTGTGCCATGGGAATATTTGTAGGAGTCCGATGGCTGAGTTCGTGATGAAAGACCTTGTGCACAAAGCCGGGCTTGATGACAAGTTCTACATAGAGTCGGCAGCTACATCAACTGAGGAGATAGGCAACGAGGTTTATCCGGATGCTCGCCGCAAACTGGCTGAACATGGGATAGGATGCAAGGGTAAGACTGCTCGGCAGATGAGGCGCTCGGATTACGAACGTTTCGACCTTCTTATTGGAATGGACGGGTGGAACCTGCGCAATATGAACGCCATCTGCGGTGGAGACCCTGATGGTAAGATTTGTCGGTTGATGGACTTTACTGAGCGACCTTCCGATGTTGCCGACCCGTGGTACACGGGTAACTTTGACGCTACTTGGCGCGATGTACTCGAAGGTTGCGAGTGTTTGTTAGAACGTTATAAATATTGGGAGGTGTAGCCAACACCGCTTTCCTTAAGAGCTTCAGGAGTACCTTGGAATAGGACTTGACCGCCTTGCTGACCGCCCTCGGGCCCCATATCGATTAGATAGTCGGCAGAACGGATAATGTCGAGGTTGTGTTCAATGACGACAACTGTATTTCCTTTATCTACAAGACGGTTCAGTACGGATAGTAGCACGCGAATGTCCTCGAAGTGAAGGCCCGTGGTGGGTTCATCGAGTATGTATAGCGTACGACCTGTATCGCGCTTCGACAGTTCCGTTGCCAGTTTCACGCGTTGACTCTCGCCACCGGACAATGTGGTGCTGGGCTGACCGAGCTTGATGTAACCCAATCCAACATCTTGCAACACTTTTATCTTATTGAGTATCTGAGGTTGATTCTCGAAGAACTCAACAGCATGATTGATGGTCATATCCAGCACGTCTGCAATACTCTTGCCCTTGAATCGTACCTCCAGTGTTTCACGATTGTAGCGTTTACCGTGACACACTTCGCAAGGTACCAAAACATCGGGCAGGAAGTTCATCTCAATGGTGCGATAGCCATTGCCACCGCAGGCTTCACAGCGACCTCCCTTTACGTTGAACGAGAATCGTCCGGGCTTGTAGCCGCGAATCTTGGCTTCAGGCAATTGGGCATAGAGGTCGCGAATGTCGTTGAACACCCCAGTGTATGTAGCAGGGTTCGAGCGTGGAGTGCGTCCCAACGGACTTTGGTCCACGTCCACCACCTTGTCTATAAGTTCCAATCCTTCTACTCGGTCGTAGGGTAGTGGGTCTTTCAGAGAACGATAGAAATGCTGGGAAAGAATGGGTTGCAGTGTTTCATTGATGAGGGTAGATTTGCCGCTTCCACTGACACCAGTAATACAGATGAGCGTACCGAGAGGGAAAGTGACATCAACATTCTTTAGGTTATTACCATTGCAGCCATAGAGCAAAAGACGTTCACCGTTGCCCTCGCGACGATGCTGGGGGACCTCGATTTTCTGTTCACCGTTCAGGTACTGAGCCGTCAGCGTGTGACTTTCAAGCATCTTGGGATAAGTTCCTTGGAACACCACTTCGCCGCCTTTGCGACCTGCACGCGGACCAATATCTATAATCCAGTCGGCAGAGCGCATCATCTCTTCATCGTGTTCCACTACAATCACTGTGTTGCCTGTATCGCGAAGCTCCTTCAGCGAGTTGATGAGGCGCTGGTTGTCGCGTTGGTGGAGTCCGATGCTGGGTTCATCTAATATGTATAGTACATTCACCAGTTGACTGCCAATCTGTGTAGCCAATCGTATGCGCTGGCTCTCACCGCCAGACAGAGAGGCTGAAGCTCGGTTTAGCGATAGATAGTTGAGTCCAACGTCAAGTAGGAACTTCAGTCGTGTTCTGATTTCCTTCAGAATCTCAGGTGCAATTTTGCGCTGATGTTCGCTCAATTTTCCGTCCACTTCTTCTAACCACTGGTACAGGTCTCCAATATCCATTTGTGCAAGCTCTGCGATGTTCTTGCCGGCAATGCGGAAACTAAGAGCCTGCTTGTTGAGGCGCTGTCCCTGACATTCTGGACACTTGCAGTCGCGGCTGAACTGTCCAACCCACTTCTGTGCCGTAGCACTCTGGTCGTTCTCTTGTGTCGAACGGATGTATTTCACCAGTCCTTCGAAGTTACAGAAATAGTCGCTTGAGGTCTTGGTAAGTTCGGCAGGAATGCGCAGTCGTTCTATCGAACCGCTGAATATCTCGTCGAGAGCCTCGTCGCTGAGAGAACTCACAGGGTCGTTAACAGTGAATCCGTATTTCTCCAGTATAGCCTGTATCTGCCAGAAAATCATCGATGATTTCCACTTGCCCAGAGGAACTATAGCCCCATCGTGAATCGATAGACTTTTGTCAGGTATGATTAAGTCGCGGTCGATTAGCGAGACATATCCCAAGCCCTTGCAACGTGGACAAGCACCTTGGGGTGAGTTGAACGAGAAATTGTGGGGAGCAGGGTCGCTATATGAGATACCAGAGGTGGGACACATCAGACGGCGGCTATAGTGCTTTATTTCCTCCGTTGCCACATCGTAAACCATCATCAGTCCCTCGCCCTGTTTCAGCGTATTTGCCACGCTGTTCTGTAGTCGGTGGTCATCAGTCTCTTTTACTATCAAACGGTCCACAACTACCTCAATGGAGTGGTTCTTGTAGCGGTCGAGATGCATTCCGTGTTCCACCTCCATTAGCTCTCCGTCAACGCGAACATAGAGGTAGCCTTTCTTCATCACGCTCTCGAATAGTTCTTTGTAATGTCCCTTGCGGTTTTTCACCAATGGAGCCAGCAGATAAACCTTCCGACCAAGATAATCATGCAGAAGCAGGTCCACAATCTGTTCCTCTGTGTATTTCACCATCCGCTCCCCAGTCACGTATGAGAAGGCTTCTCCGGCACGTGCATAGAGCAAGCGTAGGAAATCATAGATTTCTGTTGTAGTGCCCACAGTAGAACGTGGGTTCTTGTTCGTTGTCTTCTGTTCGATGCTGATGACAGGTGACAGACCCGTAATCTTTTCAACATCGGGCCGTTCCATATTGCCAAGGAAGTTACGGGCGTATGCGGAGAAAGTTTCAATGTAGCGGCGCTGTCCTTCTGCAAATATGGTATCGAAGGCCAACGACGATTTTCCGCTGCCCGAAAGTCCTGTAATGACTGTAAGGCTGCCGCGCGGAATCTCTACGTCGATATTCTTGAGGTTGTGAACCCTGGCTCCCAGAACCTCTATCTTTTCTCCACTCATAGCTCGTTACCTTTAATTCTATTCTCCAGCGCCTCCAGAACCGGTGGATGATGAGCTGCTGGTACCCGTCGAGTCGTTGTCGTAGCCGCTGATGACGGTTATGGCTTTCCTTATGTTATATTTGTGACCGTCGGCACCTTTGGCGTTCACCACGAGGAAGTAAACACCGTCCTTTACACGATGCCCACGCCAACGTCCATCCCATTCTCCGGCAGGATTGTTCCATGAATAAATCTTCTCACCCCATCGACTGAAAATCGTGGCGTTGAACGAGATTATGCTTTGATATCCGTCTTTTGCCTTGAACTTGTCGTTCCACCCATCGCCGTTGGGGGAGAATGCGTTAGGAAAATCTAGTTTGCTTTCGTTGATGGTTACTGCTATCGGATTTGCTTCACCTTCTTCCGGAAAAATGATGGTGTCGTTGCCAAGAACGAATGTGGCATAGAGCTGTACGTAGAACGAGCCGCTCATAGTGAAAGTATAGTCAATGTCTTCTTCGAAACGGTGTACCAGTGGTGTTTGTTCCTCTCCCGGACGGTAAATCTTCCATTCGTAGCGCACCGAATAGCCACCTAAGTTTGAGGGATTTGCCGTGAAATGTGCCACAAGAGGAGCATTCTGACCGCCCGATGCATCATCCGTTTCCTCACCATCAGTGGTAGTGTATGAAGCCAGTGGCGATACAGTTGGCGGAGTGCTCTGCGCCGATGCGCAGATAGTAGTGCAAAGCATTAGAAAAAAACAAATAATCTGTCTCATCATATAGATATAACGTACAAAGATACATATTATTTTTTTATTTTTCACTTTTCACTTTTCACTTTTCACTTTTTATTTTGTACCTTTGCCCTTATAATTAACGAATTTAGCTATGAAACGCATATTTTCTCTGTTGTTGCTATGCATTATCGGCAGTTGGCTGTATGCTGCTACAACGGTTCGTGTGGCAGTTTTACTCCCATTGAAGGAACATTCGGCTCGAGCCACCACTTTTGTGGAATTCTATCGCGGTTTGCTGATGGCTGTAGAGCAGGTGAAGCGCGAGGGAACAAGTGTTGATGTCTATGCTCTCGACTGTGGCACTACGGAAACCAGTCTGCAGCAGACGCTTGCCAACGAGCAACTGACGACGATGGATTTTATATTCGGTCCGGCAGATGCTGTGCAAGTGCCTTCTTTGGCAGAATATTGCCGTCGTCATGAGGTTCGTTTAGTGTTGCCCTTCAATGTCCCTTGTCCACAGGTCTATGGCAATCCTTGGATTTATCAGGTGGGTGTGGCTCAGGAACTTCTCTATCCTGGCATTTCCTCACTCATTATGAAAGACCTTGAGAACAGCAATTTCGTGTTCTACCGCACAGGAGAGAGCGACGAGAGAGCCCAGAATTTTGCCAATCATCTGTCACAGGTGCTGAAGCTTCGCAACATGCAGACCACCAGTCTTGCTGCCGGTGGCGATGAGTTTGCCTACGACCGTGCCTTCAATCAGTTCCGTCAGAATGTTGTCATTTCCGACAGTCGCAGTATGTCCTCTCTGGCACAGATGATTTCAGGCATCAAATCGTTCCAGGCACGTTATCCTCAATATAAGATTGTACTGCTGGGCTATCCCGAATGGATTACCTATGCACCCACTATGATTCGCGACTACTACCAGTTCGATACTCGCGTCTATTCGCCATACTATCGCAATCCCCTAAGCGGACGTGTTGTGAAGTTTGAGCAGCAGTATCGTGCCAACTACGGACAGGCCTCGCGTGTATCATATCCTCGTGCCGAGCACCTTGGCTATGACCTTGGCTACTATTTCATGCATGGTCTGGCAAAACTGGGGCGTGAGAATTTCGATTCGATGCAAGGAACATTGGAGCAGCAGCCTCTGCAGCACTATTTCTTCTTCCAGCGTGCAGGCGAGAATGCAGGCTATGTGAATGTAAATGTACAGCTCGTTCACTACAACTCCAACAACACCATTCAGCTTGTCAGATGAAGCGCCTCCTCCTGTTCTTCTTAATTATCAATTGTCAATTGTCAATTGTCAATTCACTTTATGCTCAGGTCGGCGAATACCGTAGTGCATTGGCGTTTGGAGTGAACGGAGGCTACAACTGGAACAAGGTGTCATTCGACCCTACAATTAAACAGAAATATCATGGAGGAACCACACTTGGCTTCACCATGCGCTATACCTGTGAGCGATACTTCAAGATGCTCTGTGCCGTACAGGCTGAGGTCAACTATGCCCAACTTGGTTGGACAGAAGTCATTGAGACCAGCGACGACAAGTTTAGCCGTACCATCAACTATGTGCAGGTTCCCTTTCTTGCCCGTCTGGGAATGGGTAAAGAAGTGAAGGGTATGATGGGCTATCTCGTTCTCGGTCCACAATTGGGCTTTTATATTTCGGATAAGGATAAGCGAAGTGGAACTTGGTCGGCTGCCACACTTGCCCAGCGTCCCAACAATGTTGTCGAGCAATACAGCCTTCCCATACAGAACCATTTCGAATACGGCATCACCGGAGGACTTGGAATGGAGGTAAACACAAAGAAGGCAGGACATTTTTCTATTGAGGGCCGCTACTATTTCGCACTCTCCAACATCTTCCACGATGGAAAGGCTGACACCTTCGGACGTTCCGCCAATGGAGCCATAGTAGCAAAGGTGACATACCTATTTGACGTCTTCTCCCGAAAGGACTAAACGGAACCCCTCTCCCAGTCCCTCCCCCGAGAGGAAGGGCTCTCCTTAAGCCTCTTAAACTCTTAATCCTTAATCCTTCAACCTTAATCCAAACATAAAAAGAGGCACAGCCGAAGTGGTTGTGCCTCTCTTTATGTTTTATGCTTGTGAATTAGCGAAGGCGGTCGAGGGAGCGGACGAGCAATTCGTCCTTCAGTATGCCTCGGAATGCCAGATAGTCGAGCACGATGCAGATGAATGGGAACGCTGCTGAGATGCTGGGTGTGTAGGAAAAGTCACCATTGACCACGAACACGAAGAAAGCCAAGAAGCCATAGTATCCCACGAGCAGTATTATACTAATCGTGAGAATGCGCATCTGTAGGGCACGACGTGTGAAGAGGAAGATATCGAGGAAGGTAAACGTGGTTGTTACCGTCAACAGGGCAAACAAGGCCCATGGAGCGAAGTTGTGTGCTCCTGTTTCTGTACAGCGTGTCCACAGGTTGAAGAGGTCTGCAACGCGTTCTCCTTCAGCTGTGGTGAAGTAGCCCAGAGACATACTCAGGCACACCACACCGAGTATGGCGCTAATCAGCAGATATAGGCTCTGTATTCTCTGTATCATCTCAATTCACAATTAACAATTCACAATTGACAATTGCCCTTAGCCTTTACAGGTCTTCAATTGTGGCTTCGGCTGCGGGATTACGGAAATAAATCTTTCCGTCGATGAACTCCTGTGTGGCGATGAGAGTTGGTTTTGGCAACTTCTCGTAGTAGCGTGAAATCTCTATCTGCTCGCGGTTCTCGAACACTTCGTCCAGATTGTCAGAACTGGATGCAAACTCCTGCAGCTTCTGCGAGAGTTCCTGCTTGATTTCTGTAGAAATCTGGTTGGCGCGCTTGCCAATGATGGCAATGCTTTCGTAGATGTTACCAGTCTCGTCACAGAGATTCATAATGTCGCGTGTCACCGTGTTTGTTGGTGCGTTTGTCTTTTTGTAATCCATATATAGCTTTTAATTAACAATTCACAATTAGGCTGCGCCTTTAATCTTCCATATTAATATGCTTACGCTTTACTATTTTCTCAGCTTGGTTGAATATGTCCTTTGCCTCTTTCAGATACTTCGATTCAGGGAAGTCGTTGGCGAAGGCATAGTACTCGTCAATAGTATCGCGGAAACGTTCTATTCTCTTCTCTTCTACGCTGCGCAAGGCCAGTTGGTATTTGGCACGCAAAGTCAGAATCGACAGCATCTCGCGCTTCTCTGGTGCGGCGTAGGGGTATTCGCGCAGGGCGTTCTGAGCCGTCACAATGCACGCATCGTAGTTGTTGCCACCATAGAGGCTGTTTATCATGTATGAACCAAGGTCGTAGTAAAGCTTGGCAGCCATACATTCCTTCTCCACCAGACGGTCCTGCAGGTCGAATATCATCTGCTGGCTCTGCGCCTTCAGCGGCGTGTAGGGATACAGGTCGAGGAAGTTCTGGAACTCGCCCATAGCATCAATGGTGTTCGTCTGGTCGAGACGTGGGTCTGGTGCCTGATTGTAGAGCGACAGGGCAGAGTAGAAGCGGGCAGGCTCGGCATACACCCCTTTGGGGTATGTCTGGAAGTACTTCTTGAAGTTCTGGTGAGCCATGTCGTAGTTCTTGTTGCCAAACTCGCTCATAGCCGTTAAATAGAGGGATTCCTCACCGTTGGCGGTACCCTTCATTATTGCCAGTAAGTCGTAGAAAAGAGTGGCTGCGCGATTGTATTTCCCTTCGAAATAGTATGCCTTTGCAGCCTCGTATTTGTACTCGTAGTCGGGTGTCTTCTGCAGGGCTGCATATTCACCGCACGACGTCTGTACAAGGCTTCCGATTGCAATTGTCAGGGTTAGAATCAACTTCTTCATTCTCTTCATTTCGCGCATTTGGGCGACAAAGATACAATAATTAATTAAAAATTAAAAATTATAAAGTAAAAATTCTTCTTAATGAGGGCTATATTGGTATTGTTCTAACAATTTTTCACTTTTCACTTCTCATTTCTCACTACAAATCACTATATTTGCAGCAATATGGCAGTGTTTAGTCTATCATCATCGTTTCAGCCCACTGGCGACCAGCCCCAAGCCATTCGCCAACTGGTGGAGGGCGTGGAGCAAGGTGCTCCTGCACAGGTGTTGCTTGGTGTTACTGGAAGCGGTAAGACGTTCACTATGGCAAATGTCATAGCGCAGATAGGACGTCCCACGCTCATCCTCAGTCACAACAAGACCCTTGCCGCCCAGCTCTATCGCGAGATGAAGAGCTTCTTCCCACACAATGCCGTAGAGTATTACGTTTCCTATTACGACTACTATCAGCCCGAGGCATATATCCCATCTACGGACACCTACATCGAGAAGGATCTTGCCATTAACGACGAGATAGACAAACTTCGTCTGGCAGCCACCAGCGCACTGTTGAGCGGACGGCGCGATGTCATTGTCGTATGCTCCGTAAGTTGCATCTATGGTATGGGCAATCCTGCTGCTTTCTACGAGAGCGTGATTACTGTTAGAGTGGGGCAGGAGCTAGACCGTAACGTATTGTTACGCAAACTGATGGATAGCCTTTATGTACGTAATGATTTAAGCCTCAATCGTGGTGAAGTCCGAGTGAAAGGCGACACTCTCGACATAGCTCTTGCATACTCCGACAACCTGCTTCGCATCACCTACTGGGGCGACGAGATAGAGAGCATAGAGGAGATTGACCCAGAGACAATGCAGCGCATCAGTCAGTTCGATGAATACCATATCTATCCTGCCAACCTGTTCATGACTACTAAGGAAACACAGGAGCGCGCTGTGCGACAGATTGAGGACGATTTGGCTATCGAGGTCAACCGTTTCGAGGAAGAGGGAAAGACACTCGAAGCAAAGCGCCTGCAGGAACGTGTAACGTACGATGTGGAGATGATTCGCGAGCTGGGACATTGTTCCGGCATCGAGAACTACAGCCGTTATTTCGACGGACGCGAAGCCGGTACACGCCCATTCTGTCTGCTCGACTTCTTCCCAAAGGACTTCCTGATGTTCATCGACGAGAGTCACGTCAGCGTGCCACAAATTAGTGGTATGTACGGCGGCGACCGTGCCCGTAAGATTAACCTCGTGCAATACGGCTTCCGTCTGCCTGCTGCAATGGACAACCGTCCGCTGAAGTTCGACGAGTTCCAGCAGCTTACCAATCAGATTATATATGTTTCTGCCACTCCTGCCGACTACGAACTGGCGGAGGCCGAAGGTGTTGTCGTTGAGCAACTTATCCGTCCCACGGGACTGCTCGACCCAATAGTTGAGGTACGTCCGCGAGAGCACGAAGCCGATGACCTCTTAGAGGAGATTGTGAAGCGTGTGGATGTCAACGAACGTGTGCTTGTAACCACGCTCAGCAAGCGTCAGGCAGAAGAGTTCTCCGCCTACCTCATTCGCAGCGGCATCAATGCCTGCTACATCCATCACGAGGTGGATACTATGGAGCGTGTGCAGATTATGGACAGCTTGCGCAAAGGCGAGTACGATGTGTTGGTGGGAGTGAACCTGCTGCGCGAGGGACTCGACCTGCCCGAGGTGTCGCTCGTAGGTATTCTGGATGCCGATCAAGAGGGCTTCCTGCGCAGTAAGACATCGCTCACACAGACCATCGGTCGTGCTGCCCGTCATGTTCACGGCAAGGCCATCTTCTATGCCGACAAGATTACGAAGTCTATGGCTGCCTGCATCGAGGAAACCAACCATCGTCGCGAGGTGCAGCTCCGCTACAACGAGGAACACGGCATCACGCCCCAAGCCGTCAAGAAGGACACAGCCCCCATGCCTATGGGTTCTGCCGCAGCCAAGCCTACAGCCGCTGATAATCATAAAATTGTCAATTATCCATCGTCTATTATCAATTCAGAAATGGCTGCCGACCCAATTGTGGAGAACATGACGCCACAGCAGTTGCGTAAGACCATCGAGAACACGCGTCGACTGATGCAGGAAGCTGCCAAGCGTCTCGACTTCCTCGAAGCTGCCCAGTATCGCGATGAACTGCTTCGCCTTATGGAACTAGACCCCTCTTCCCGTCCCCCCGGGGGGGAGAGCCCCCTCTTGAACCATTAAACCTTTAAACTCTTAAACCTCAATAACCCATAACCCATAACCCATAACCAACAACCACTCCTCCCACCATGAAGCGCCTCCTCCTTCTGTTAATTTTCAATTTTCAATTTTCAATTTTCAATTCCTTCGCCTCTCCCGTCGGCGATTTACTGTCCCGTGTTCTGCCCAACGGCAAGGATGCCAAGCGATTCGAATTGAGGATTGACAAACAGGCCTCTGAACAGTATTTCACCATCAGTTGCAATGGGAAGAAGGTGCGTGTGACGGGTTCCGACAACATTGCCGTCGCTACTGGCATCAACTGGTATCTGCAGCACTATGCAGGCATAGATATTTCGTGGAACTGTCCGACTGCCTCGTTGCCTGCGAAACTGCCAGTCGTAAAGGAAGAACGCCACAAGAGCTGTGTCGATTATCGTTACTACCTCAACTTCTGCACCCATTCATACTCGATGGCCTTCTGGGACTGGGAACGCTGGCAGCAGGAGATAGACTGGATGGCGCTTCACGGCGTCAACCTTCCCCTCGCCATTACGGGCATGGAGGGCGTGTGGCGCAGGGTGCTCGAGAACTACGGCTACTCTTCGCTCGACCAAGTGAATGAGTTCGTCTGCGGAAGTGCGTTCTACGGATGGTTCTTCATGAACAACCTGACGGGGTGGGGGGGGCCTCAGCCCGACAGTTGGTATAGGCAACGTACAGAGTTGGGACGAAAGATTTTCAAGCGAATGACGGAACTGGGCATGAAGCCCGTGGTGCCAGGCTATGTAGGTATGGTACCCAAGGATTTCCTCCAGTATGCAGCTCCCCAGAAGGTTGCCAAGTGGCAGGCGGCTGACATTGTCGATGGTGGTATGTGGTGCAGTTTCGTGCGTCCTGCTTTCGTCAACAATACCGACCGTCTGCGCGAGTTTGCAGCGGCCTATTACAAGGCTTTCGATGAACTTTTCGGCGATGTTTGCAGCACTCGTTTCTATGCCATCGACCCCTTCCACGAAGGCGGTGTTCCAAATGGCGTTACAAATGCAAAGGCCTCTGTACGTGCTATGTACGACGCTTTGCTCGCCTACAACCCTGAAGCTGTTTGGGTGTGTCAGCATTGGCAGGACAATCCCACGCCCATCCTCACACATACCGTACCTGCTGGCCGATTGATGATTCTCGACCTTCATGGCGACAACAACGGCGATACATCGTGCAGCGGACACAGCACCACTGCCGACGGAAAGCCGCACGACTGGGTATGGGGACAGGTATCGAACTTCGGTGGCAATGTTGGTCTGTTCGGACGCATGGACCGCCTTATCGACTGCTTCTACGAGGCTGCGAGAAATGCTTCTTCGAACGGACTTGTGGGCATCGGAGCCATTCCAGAGGGCATCGAGAACAATAGTATGCTCTACGACCTGCTATATGCACTCCCCTGGACAAACACCGAATACACGCGCCAGACGTGGCTTGCCGACTATGTGCAGATGCGCTACGGCGTGAAGCCTGGCAGCAGTGCCTACGACCGTCTTCTTTCCGCTTGGACGCGACTGGGCAAGGGCGTCTATAACTGTCCCAACAACGGACAGCAAGGCACTACGGAGAGTGTATTCCTCATGCGTCCGTCGCTGCGGGCAGGAACCGTCAGCAGTTGGGCTGGCTCCACGTGGTACTGGGACTTTTCCGACCTTCGCACGGCCCTCCGTGAGATGTTGAGTGTAGCCGATGAGTTGAAGGACAACGAGAACTATCGCTACGACCTTGTGGACCTCATGCGGCAGGCACTTGCTGACCAGGGAAAAATTTCCCTCGATAGCATTTCCACAGCCACAGGAGCCGAACGCGAGCGACTGGTTCAGACTTTCTTGCAGCAAATCCTCGATCAGGACCGACTGCTTGCTACACGCACGGAGTTCCGCCTCGGACACTGGACGGAGATGGCTCGTGCCATAGGCGAGACTGCCGAGGAGAAGAATCTATATGAGAAGAATGCGCGTATGCTGCTGACCACTTGGGGCGACCGCCCGCAGTGCGAACGTGGTGGGCTCCACGACTATGCCAACCGCGAGTGGCAGGGACTGCTTTCCAACTTCTACTATCCCCGCTGGAAGGCATTCTTCGAGCGCGACTGCCAGCCGCAGCGTTGGTTCGACGACTTCGAATGGCCTTTCGTCACGGGCTCCCTCACTCCCTACGCCACCTTCACCGCCTCTCCCGAGGGCGATGAGTTGGAGGTAGTGAAATCCCTTTTCGCCAAGTATTTTTCAGCCTCCCTATCGCTCCCTGCTACGCATTACTATCCCTTCCCCCGAAGGATTACTATCCCTCCCTGCCAAGCATTACTATCCCTTCGTGTCAAGCATTACTATCGCCTGCTGCACAAGGCCTAGACCTTATTGCCATAAGACCTGCGTCTTGTTGTCGTAAGACCTAGGTCTTATCGAGATAACCTCTGCGACCTTTGCAAATTGTCGGAAAAACATGCATTGCGCGAAAAACCTCACAACCTCCCCCAAGTCCGATAAATAAAGGGCTCGCATGTGGGAGGTTTATTCGCAAGAGTCCCCCAAACCTCACCTAAACCTCCCATTTTCACTTAAAATTTCTCTTCCCTATTCATTTTGCTGGAGCATTACCTATGAGGTGAGGTTTATGGACTTTAGGGTGAGGTTTGAAAGCAAACCTCACCGCCTCCAGCCCTTTATTCATCGGCTCTCGGGGAGGTTGTGAGGTATTTTGCGATTACAACAATTTTCAGGCATAACAGATAAATATTATCTGTGCCCATAGGTTAACTTAACCTAAGGCTATATTTGAACGCAAAGAAAAGCAATTTTTACGATATAACCGCACATTTCTTCTTAAAACATATTAAAATGGAGGCAAATTAGCGTTTTTTCTTTGTTTTGATACCTGATAATTGAAAAAACTCGTTATTTTGCACTCAGGAAACCACATATATAATAATAAGGTGTATCAGAAACAAACTGCACAAAGAAATAGGGTTTTTGCCTACTACAACATGACTGGTATAAGCCTACTTCTGATGATGCAAATTCTGACCAAAAATCCCACATCAAAATCGTTATATTGCGTTGTAGCCCTCGTAGGCGGTGGTGCCAACCCCATGCCCGGCGAGATACACAAGTACTTAAACAAGATCAGTGGTCCGCTGCTGGACCGCATAGACATTCAATGATAAATCGTCAGATGGTAAATAGACAAACGGAAAATAAATAACTCAACCAATAAGTTACAACTATGAAAAAGACCTTAACTACACTGATGTTGCTCATCTGCGGCATCGTTCTATCATGGGCCGACGGTCCATTCCGTACTGCACGCTATGACGGTTTCAAGGTGTTGTCTCCCAAGGCAGGCAGTATCCTGATGATCGGTAACAGCATCACCGACATGCACATCTGGCAGGAGGTATTCCGGGATGCCAACGGCAACTACCTACCCATCTGCAACCGCGGAAACTCGGGTTCCTACTCCACGGAGCAGAGTGAGAACATCGAGAGCTACATTGCCAACGGACCATCCAAGGTGTTTCTGATGATAGGCACAAACGACATCGCCACCAGCGGCGGCCTCAACTTCACCCCAGAGCAGGTGCTCAGCTATGTCAAGAGCATGGTGAATCGCATTCACCGGCGTTCGCCAAGCACACATATCTACCTGTACCCGATTCTGAACAACAACACTGGTAATCGTGTTCGGGCAACGTGGCTGCACTACAACGAGATCCTGAAGGACTACATCAACACATCGAACGATGCCCTCCTCACCTTCGTAGATATCTACGACGCACTGCAGAATCTGGCTAACGGCGGAGCCTGGAGCAATGACAACCTCCACCCCAATGCCGCCGCCTATAAGATATGGTGTCACGCCATCCTACCCTACTTAGGCGAGAATGTCACCAGCGTGTACGACGATGTCAACGGAGACCTCACCACCATTCAGCGTCAGAACGGCCTCACCAGTATGCACGGTGGACGTGCCACCATGTTCTCGGTGATGCCCATCAGCGACGATGACATCATGATATTCGGCGATGCCGAGATCAAGACGGCCGAATGGTGGGAGCTGCTGGGCAACCCCAACGTCAAGAACCGCGGCACGGGCTGGAACAACAGCGGAGACATCGCCACAACCAGCAAGGAAGTGGATGCCACATGGGCAGCCACCGGCGCCGGCAAGTCCGGCTGTCCGAAGGCCATCTTTGTTTACACAGGAACAGGTGATGTTGTCACGGGTTCTACCAACATGGAAACGGTCCAGTCGAATTATAGCGCCCTTATCAACAAGTTGAAGACGAAAGCCCCTACAGCCAAGATCTATGTGATGGCCATCCATCCTCGCTACAACAATGCCTCTCTGAATACAGGCCGCATCACCACCTTCAACAACTGGTTAAATAATACGCTCGCTGCCGGCGACGCGAATGTCAAGTTCGTAGATACTTACACCCCGTTGCTCAATGGTGACAATGCGGATGGCAACTACGTCAACAGCAACCAATACCTCCTCGGAAAAGGTAGTGTAGTCTTTGCCAATGCGATGGCAGCCGCCTACAATGCCGATTTTGACACGAACCAGTTGGTTCCCGTAAGCGTGGAAACAGGCGAAAACAACTATACTATGGCCACACGTCGCAATACGATTGGAACAGCCATAACCGCTGGTCGCGACATCGAGGTAGGAACAAAAGTCGGTGACTACACCGAAGCAGGCGTCAATGCCTTCAAGACTGCCGAGAACACAGCATTTAACGTTCTGGCTCAACAGACCATCACCGAGGCCGAGGTTACGAGCACCGTCAATGCACTCCGGGCAGGTCTCGAGGTGATTGCTCCTACACGTGAAAATACGGTAGGCAAATACTTCCGCCTCTATACCCCCAACCGTGGTTCCCGCTATCTTACAAACAACGGAAGCGGCACTACCATGTCGGGCTTGTCATTAACCGTCTTCGACAATCAGGTTTGGCAACTGGAAGGACGCACCGATGGCTCATTCGACATCAAGAGCGTTTACGATGGCTCCTATATGGCTATGACCTCGCCCATTTCCACCACAAAGGCAAAACCTGCAAACGGTTGGTCGTTTGTTGATAGCGACACTCCAGGACTGTTCATTATAAAAAGCGGCACCAATCAGCTGAACCAACAGAACAATAGTCCCTACAGCATTCTCAACTGGGGCGGAGGCAGCAACACGAGCGACGATGGCTGTAAATACAAGATTGAAGAGGTGGATGCATCCGACTTTGAGCGCCTGCATATTCAAGACGGCAAGTATTACACCATTGCAGGTTATGTAATCAACAATAGCAAGAAGACAACCCACTACGTACTATACGACGGCACAACACGCTCCATGAGCACAACTGCACCAACCAGCAACGACGGTATCTGGAAGGCTGTCAAGGTCGATGGCGGCTGGAAGTTCCAATCTGCCAAGGACAACAGTCAGTACCTGACTTACGCTGGTACGGACAATACGGGTGCAGTCTATACCATCGAGACAGGCGTTGCCGAGGGTTGCGTGTCCATGAGAATAAACGGCGTATGGTCAGCATCCTCTGAAAACGGCGACATGGGTGGCGCATACAAGTCGTCGAGCCAAGCTGTCCAGAACTCCTACACTTGGTCAACCGACTGGATTATCACAGAAACGGAGCCTGTCTATGTAAAAAACGGCCAACTATATACCATCGCAGGATATGTTGCCCGCAATGGCGGCACAACCAACTATGTTTACTACGACGGAACGACCCGTTCCATGAGCACAACCGAACCAACCAGCTACGATGGTGTATGGAAAGCCGTAAAGGTAGATGACGGCTGGAAGTTTGAATCAGCCAAAGAAGAAGGCAAATACCTTACATACGAGGGTGTTGATGCCACTGGCGCTGTCTATACCATCGAATCAGGTATTGCCAGCGGATGTCTGTCCATGCGTATCAATGGCGTTTGGTCAGCATCATCTGAGGCTGGTGATATGGGCGGTATCTACAAGGCTTCAAGCAACACCGTGCAGTCTGACCAATATAACTGGTCCACCGACTGGAAGATCACAGTCTATGATGTTATCGAGACAGGGGCGAACCGCATCACAGAAGCGGAAACCCACGCTCAGCCTATCTACCACCTCAGCGGCGTGCGAGTCAACAAGGTAGAAAAAGGGAACATCTACATCCAGGGCGGCAATAAGATCGTAGCCAAATAACCCTTCGCAGACATCACCCTTTTCCCAACGCTCCACCTTTCGGCATACGCGTTTTCGGCGTAGGGACACTGCAAATTTAATCATTTATATTTTTGCACAAAACAAAAGCCCCAAAATGTTTAAAGAAAAGAAAAAGCCTCTCCGCTTTGTGGGCGGAAAGGCTGTGGGGCAGGAGTGTCCTGCAGTTATTGTGGAGTGGGATTAGCGGCGGAGGAGCTTCTTGCCGTTGCGGATGACGAGGCCGCGGTAGTTGTTGCCTACCTTCTGACCAGCCATGTTGTAGATGACAGAGTCGGATTCGGAACGGCGGATGTCGTTGATGCCATCTGTGGGGATGGTGTACCAGACGATGCCTGAACGCTTCTCTTCGTTGCCAACGCGATAGATGCTCTGCACACCGATGCGCTTGAACTGCAGGGAGTTCTCGAAGATGGAGATGTATGCGCCTCCTACTGCAATGTCATAGTTGTCGGTGTAGTCGTAAGGAATCTCCACCATGCTTTCTTCCAGTTTGATGTAGTCGTCCTTCGTGAAGACATAGTCTGTAACCTCGCCGTTGATGTCTTTATAGAGCTGATAGCTCATCTTGTCGGAAGCAAGGGCGGTTCCCGTTTCGCTGACAAGGGGAATGTTCAGTTCCAGTGTTCCATATCCTTCGGCAGCGGAGTAGGGGGTGTAATTGGAAACTGAAGGATTGGCAGGAGTTTCTGCTACAGCCTTTTTGATGCTGACTTCGGCATAGACAGCAAACGGTGCCAGCGTTGCCTTGTAGGCATTGATGACCATATACTGGCGTGCAGTGAATGCTCCTGTGGTGGAATCGTATTCAAATTCGAGGTTGCTGATTTCCTTCGTGCCATATTGCTGTCCCATGAGGTAGGAACTGAAAGAGCTGACCTTGCCCATGAACTGTCCCATCTCGAAGGTTACATCACCATCGTTGAGGGTTCCCTTTGCCCAAGCCGAAGGTACTGCCTGCGATAGTCCCTGAATATAGACGTTGTTGCCTTCGAAGCCCACTTTCACGCTAAATGCAATATTGTCCATGCTGCTGATGGAGCCGTCCTGAGCGTAGTTGATGGATGTTCCTGACAGCACGTAATCCTGTGTCTGCAGGTTCTCTGGAGCCTGTATGAGCTCGTCGGGAACAGGCTTAGAGGCAGAGATTGTGGTGCTCTCGAAATAACCGATGGCTGTGCTGACGTCGGTTGTTGATGAGGAAATCATCATGTAGCCGAAGCATGAATAGGAATTTGTGGCTTCGCTGTAATAGAAGGAATAATCGGAAAAATTCTCTCCGTCATAGCCAGAGAAGTAATACATGCTTCCATAGTTTCCTACTTGCTGACCTCTGCCAAAGACATAGGCTCCGCTCTCGCTGTCCTTTGTTCCCTTTATCCATGAATTCTCGCCCCATGGATTGGGAAAGTAGAAGTAGATGTCGTCGCCGCTGAATGCAACGATAATGTCCTCGCTGACTTGCAGCTGAGCAGGTTCTCCGTTTTCCTGATAGTTGAAGGTGCTCTCAATCCACCATTGCTCTTGCTTGGCATTGGATGGGGGAGTGTTTTGTGCAAAACTCATGACAGCCGTGAAAGCTGCCATGAGTGTGATATATAGTCTCTTCATATATGTATATACTTACTTAACGATGACCTTGCGTAAGGTATTGCCCTGCTTGATGATGTAGAGGCCGGGCTGGCTCATGCTCTGAACACGCTGACCGCGCAAGTTGTAGATGGCCGTTCCGTTTACGTTGCTTGAAGCATTCACTACCTGACGGATGTCGTTGAGGATGTCAATGCTGATGGGATTTGAGTCGGCTGATTCCGAGTCACCGTAAACTACTTTTACGGTGAATGTGTCGGAATCCTCGATGCGACGGGCTGTGTAAGTTGTGGTGCTGGCATCGAGAGTTGTCAAGAGTGTGCCGTTCTTGTAAACCTTGTAGCCAGTTACTGTCATAGCGGCAACGTTGAACTCGATGTCGTCAATCATCATCACGAAACTGCCTGTCTCAGGAACCTCAACGGTAGCGCCTTCGTATTCGGTGTACTCACGCTTTGCGCTGTTGCGATGCAGGGCAAAGTGCTTGGCTCCGGCAGGAAGTTCAGCAAGGTACTGTTCCCATGCCTTATCGTTGACCTTGAAGGTTTCCTTTATGACGGTGTAGGTCGTTGGGTCGAGGTTGTCGGCATCGGTGGTGTAGAGCACCTCCAGTGTCTCGTTGAATGCCATTTCTGTCTGGTAGCCAGTAGCCTCAGTGCCTCTGTAGCCTTTTGCCCAGAAGCTGATGGTCTGTGCCTCGCCGCTAAGCAGGGGAGATACCATGTAGTCGTTGTTGTCAACCTCGCCAGCATCGGGAACGGCGCTGTAGAAACCAGCAAAGTACTGTTTGCCGCTGTGAGCCAGCCATTTCTCGCCTCCCAGATTGTGGTCGGGACCGAGACCTGCTGCATAGGGCTCCATCACGATGAATGCCTTCGGAGTGTTCCAGTTGGGGAAATCAACAGTGCCGAACTGGTTGTTGGGCTTCTGTGTGTAACCACCATCGCCGTCAATCATTGTCCAGTCGTTCAGACCGTCGTAGCTGAATGCTGCATAGTCTTCAGCACCGTCGCAGATGTGTCCCTTGGGATCTGTCCAGCTAAGATTCAGCACGCCGTTGCTCTGTACTCCAGCCAAAGTCACGTTGGGCAGAGTCTTACCGTTCAGCACGATGATGCTGGTGACAGTCGTCCTGTTGTTAGCCTGTTGCTCGTCGTCGGCATATACCACTTCGGCGTAGATCTCTACATTGCCAGCCTTGTTGGCTGTGAAGTAGAATGTGTAGTCTTGCGATGTGCTCTTGTCGAGGTCGCGAGTGTAGATTTCATCATCGTCTGTATTGTTGATGGTGCCTGCAAGCTCGTTGCCTACATATAGATTTACAACATACTTGCTGCCACGAATGGTATTCAGACCGATGTTCTTGACGTTGACGGTTACTGAACCACGATCGCCCACCTTCATCTGTGTGGGATATTTCTTCAGCAGTACGCGCAGGTCCTTGTTCAACTTGGTGAATGAGTTCTCGACATAGATGCCAGTCATCTGCATCTTGCCGTACTTGTTAGTGTTGGCACCAACAATCGCACCCTGATCATCATAAAGAATTTCCACATCCACAAAGTCGGTCTTGCCGATAAGTGTAGCTACACCGTTAGTGGTGCTGACTTCGTACAGACCTGTGTCGCGACCGCCTTCTTCTATTGTCATAGTGTTGTCGGTACCGCTGGTGTCTGCACTCTTCTTGCCGTTGTTCATGAAGCCAATCCAGTAAAGCTTGTCAGTGCGGAAGTCGAATGTCGCCGACATTCTCTTGTCCTGACTCTTGAAGCCCACATTGCCGATAGTGGTCAGTGTGCCGTCTGTCTTGTTGACGGTATAAACGTAGCCGCTGGCATCGATGGCATAAATCTCGCCCTTGGAGTTGATGGCTATGCACTGAGGAGCACCATAGATGATACCCTCGCGTGAGATGTTAGTCACCTTGAAGGTCTCCATGTCCAGTGTTCCGAACTTGTAGGTGTTGCCATCATAGAAGATACCATAGACGATATCGTTCATTGGGTCATAGGTGAGGTCGATGGGCTGTGTGGTCATTGTTGCCACCTGTTGGTACTTTACGTTCTTATAGAGTCCAGTTGTCTCGTCAACGCCGTCCCATGTCCATTTGCGAACCTTGACAACGTAGCTTTCAGAACCGTACTCACCATCCATACCGTTTTCCCAACCTGTCTCGCTCATGAAGAAAGAGTAGTAGGCATCGCCGGTATATACACCGCCGGTATTGCTGTAGAGGACTGTGTTGCGAATATTCCATTCGGGCAGCAGGGGCTTGGTGGCTCCTGGGTTTAGTGTGAACGACATGAGGCCGTAGTTGGCATCGCCTGTAGCGTGTGCCACACCTTCATCGTCAATCCATGCTCCACTGCCAGCAGACTGCTGGTTCCAGCTATCTCCACTGGTGCTGCCAGTATAGTCCTTTCCATAGTAATACCAGTTAATCAACGAACCATTGATTACAACGGGTTCCTGTGCTGTAGCAGGCATTATTAGCATAGATGCTAACATTCCTGCAAAAAGCTTTTTCATTTTCATCTTCTTATATGTTATATTAATTATTTTACAATAGTTTTCTTTCCGTTCATAATGTATATGCGGCCTTTCTTCGGGCTGTAAACACGCATGCCGTTGAGATTGAAGATATTACCATCCTTACTCTGCTTTGTAATGCTGTCAATACCAGTTGGTATGGATACGGTGACAGTTTCCTCTTCTGTTTCTACAGAGTATGTGCCATCGTCTGTGCTAACCTTAATCTTAACCTGATAGGTTCCGGCATCAGGTACTGCACACTGAACTTCGAGTTCTGCCACAGTATTCTGATTGATGGTTGCATAGTACATGCTTCCCTTGGATATTCCGTCGAAGAATACTTCTACCTTCACGTCATTTTCGTTGTTGCCAAGGTTGGCTAAGGTTACAGTTGCTGAGAAGAAATCGGCTGTGGTTTCTACTTTTTCAGGAACGTCAGTGCCGATGATAAAGAAGTCGTGGGCAGGAACTGCAAGTTCCTTCAGACCCTTGATATTGTCAACAGAAGCATTGCTTGAGGTGAAACTTACATAGTAGTTGCCGTCAGCAAGAGCTTCCAAAGCAAATGTCTGGGGAGTGGTTGTCAGAGTGAATGTCTGTGCCTCGCTCCAGTGCCTGCGGTCTGTGGAAGTGTAAACCTTCAATGTCGAGGTCTCGTTCTTTGACCATGCTTCGAAACCCAAGACGTTCTTGCCTTCCTCGGCACCAACCATTGCTGTTATGAGGTCTTTCTCTACACCGCTGAATACGCTGGCATATCCGTTGGCGATGTTCCAGTTGCCTTCCACACCGTTGTACCAACCGTGGGGTAGGGTGTTGTCGTTGAAATCAACAATAAGTGCATCTGGGTCTGTGAAGTTGACTTTGAAGTTCATTTCAACAGTACCTACACCATCTTCGGAAACGATGGATACCTTTCCTTCCATATCTCCATAAGGTGCTTCGTAGTATATGTTCACTGTGATGGTGGCAGTTTCAGAGGGAGCCAGTGTCAACTGTCCATAAACAGGAACTTCATCCTTCGTGACTGTAACCTGTACGTCGCCTTCTGTAACGATTGTTGACTTGAGGTCGGCATTACCAGTGTTGGTCAGCGTGTAAACCTTAGCCACAGGATTTGCCTGAAGGTCGCTGCCAAAGTCAACTACCTCTAATGTGTTCACTACTACACCGTTTTCCGTCAGAGAGAGGATTGGGGCTTGTACGCTTACAAATCCGTAGATGTTGTCAACATATACGTTTGCACCTGTGAATTCCACAATGGTGTTCTTCTCTGCGTCCAGACCACCAAGCTTAAAGGTTTGGTATGCAGAGGTGATGTCGTAAAAATAGACAGTCTCTGACCAAGTTGTAGCACCGTCTGTGCTGTAGCGAACCTTCAGAGATGCTTCGTCTGTGGCATAAGCACGCTTGGCGTCGAAATATATTTCTGATGCTTTAATAGTTGTTGTCACGAAAGAAGCTTCCTCCATCTGTATTCTCTTGGCGGCTTGGTCGGAGATTGTCCAACCCTCGTGCTTCCAACCTTCAGGCCATTCGCCAGTGGCAAAGTCAATCATCTCCTTCTCTCCGTCGCGAGTCATTCCCTTGAAGACGATAGACTTGGCTTCAATGCCTTCGCTTGTAGTGCTGATGGTAAGAGTGTCTTTGCGTGTTTTGTATTCTGTGCTTTGCTTCAATGTGACTTTCACATTTATGCTTTGTCCGGCAGGAATAGTAGCAACACCTTCATTGATGGTTGCTGTATTGTTCTCAGGAATGCTTAAGGCAACCTCGAAATCTTCACCTTTCAGTTCTGCCTTCACTCCCTCCAATGTACCAGAGCCTGTGTTGATGACAGTGATGTCGTATTCTGAGGCTGTTGTCTGCATCTGGAAGTCATATTCCTCGATAGCTGGGGCTATGCTCATCTTTGGTTCGAGGGGAGTGGTTAGACCGTAGATGCGATAAATCTTGGCGCTGTTGCCCTTGAACTGCAGTTGGAACTTGCCGCTTTCGATTTCACTCGGCATCTTCAGTTTAAGCAGTTTGGGAGCTGCACTCCATGTGGAGGCACCAAGTTCTTTCCATTCTTCATCTCCAACAGCCTTGTAGCTTACAGATAGAACGTTGCCTTCAGTTCTTATAATAATATCTTCTTCGGCGGTTGCAATCAACGGGGCTGTAGTCAGTGTGGCAGCTGTGCTGCTTGTTGATATGTATCCTGCCTCGTTCTTTGTCCAGGGGAAGTATTCGCTGTCGTTTGTCCAGTCGTCGGGCAGTTCGTCAGTAGCAAAGTCGATATTGAACTTCGTCTCATCAACAATGACTGCGCTGAAGGATGCAGTGAATGTTCCAACCTCGTCGGCTGCTGTAACGCTGACTGTCTTGTTCTCAAATACGCCCTTGGCGTCGGAAGAAAGGTTGATAGTCAGTTTGGCAACCTGTCCCTCGGTCAGTTCTTTTTTGTCTAATGTTGCGGTCAGAGGCTCGTCGAAGGTCGGGTCGTTCAACACGAGTGTTCCAGTACCTGTATTCTTTATATAATAGGTAATAGTCTTAGACTCGGTAATGAACTCATAGTCCATTGTCTCTGTCAGTATGGCTGCTGTTTCACAAGCCTCATCAGAGAATACACCCATTACGGGTGCTTCTGTATTCAGTGCGAAGCCGTTGAAGTTGTCCAAGTCATATCCGTCGTTCAGGAAACGGAACTGGTAGCAGCCAGCTTCAAGACCTTCGATGGTGTACATCTGCCAACTTGTGGTGAGGTCGCTAATCTTCTTGTGCTGTGTCCAGTCTTTTCCATTAGTCGATTTCTCGATTACGATGTCAGGATAACTTCCTGTCTGACGAGCCTGGAACACCAGTTTGTCTTCAGTGCCTGAGACTATTAGGGTAGGAGTGACGAGATAAGACTTATTGCTGTAGTTATATTCTGCCTTTGCTACTCCGTTTTCAATTTTCCAATAAGTGTTGTTTGTGATTGTCCAACCGTCGGGGAGCGTGTTGCTAGAGAAGTTCTCGAAGAACTTAGTGTCGTCTGCAACATATCCGCTAACGTTGAACTTTGCCTTTTCCTCTTCGCCAACCTTGATGGTGACTACGCCTTGCTGAGCACCCTTCTCTGTAGTCAGCAGTGTAACCGTCAGTTCTGTAGTACTCTTGGCGTCAATGGTGTTGGCAACTTCTACGCTGAAGTTTCCTGTTACCTCTGCTGTCAAACCAGTCAGCTCAGCGGTTCCTGTGTTGCTGATAGTAAATGTCTTTGGCGTGTTTTCAATTACGAAACCGAACTCATAGTCGGCAGCCTCAAACTTAAACTTTGGCGTTGGTGCAACAGGTGCATAGGGTACACCTGCAATCTTATCGATAAATGCATTGTAGCCTACAAATTGCAGCCTGTTGACTGTTGTTGGTATGTCGTCGAGAATGACAGTTGTGAAGTTTGTAGTCAGGACGTCATTGCTCAGTTTCTTGCTATATGCGGTCCATGTCTCACCGTTGTCAGCAGAACCGTTTACGGTGATGTAATAATAGGGTGAGTTAGATCCTAACTTAGCAGTGAGTGCAATCACATCACCATCTAAGAAAACTAAACTTGCAGTTGTTATAGTTGCTGCACTCCAACCATATTTTACAGTCCCGTCAATGTATGTAACGTTTCCATTCGAGAGTTCCCAATCTTCTGGCAATTGATTGTCGTCAAAGGTTTCTGACGTAGTACCCTCTCTCATAACGGTGCAGGTAAGATTAATTGTTATGGGAGCTATTTCTGCAACCGTCGGGGTAAATGTAATAGTACCTGTTCCAGAGGTTTTAGGTACAGTGATAGATACAGATACTTCACTTTTTGCAGCAATGGTTATTTGATTTGTGCTTGCTGTAAAGCCGTCTGTGGTGGCAATGTCTACAGTAACGTTCTCCGTTCCAGGATTGGTCAGTGTTAACGATTTGCTAGCCCCATAATCAACTAAACCCATGTCGAACGTGCTTCCATCTGGCTGGTTCTTCACTGTAAAAGCGGGACCAACGACGTTAGACGTGAAGGTAAAATCATCCACATACAGACGATATTGGTATTTTGAATAATAGTATATAGCAACATATTTAGTACCTTCAGGGAATTCTCCCTCGTAGGTTTTCCATGTTGTGGAATTAGTTTTTATTTCTTCCCCCCATGTAAAACTTTCGATGCTATTGTCGGTAGTAGAATATCCTACTTTAAAAAGTTCGTTTCCATAGCTGTTGTCTTTTGAGGAGGCGTATTCAAAGGTAAGATTGCCTCCGCTTGCGGCATTCAGTTCTGGAGAAATAAGATACTGCGTATTCTCTCCGGAATCATTGTACGAGGAGAAACGAAATCCATAGGATCCTGTCTTTTTAGCAGCTCCATAGATAGCAAATTCACTGTCGTTCTTTCCACTTGGATTCTGAGTTGTCCAGCCTTCTGCAGCAAGGTCGTAGTTCTCAAATCCATAACTATAAGGCAGATTCTTTGCATCAGCCCAAGCAGAACTTGCTCCGAAAATACTTAGAAAGAAAGTCAGCAGCAAGGTTAGCGCCGAAGTACTCTTAGCATGTAGAAACTGTTTCATCAACTTGAAATTTATAATTATTTTTATCTTGTACCTTTTAAATTTTACGCAAAAACGCGGCAAATATAATAATTTTTTATCAAAAAGTCGATCTTTGAGGTCGAATATTTATTCCGATTGGTCAAGATAATAAATAAATATTGTATATTTGCAGGCCAAAAACAAAATAGGATAGAAGAAAATGAGAAAATTTAAAGTTTTGGTGCTGTTGATGACAGTAGCAACGTCCATCGTGGCACAGGAATCGAAAGAACATGAGAAGATATCTCCGTATCTGGAATCATTGATATGTGGAGAGGATGCAAGGGATATACGTCGTGCACCTTCTACAGAGACTCAGACAATAACCTTGCTGGCAAAGTTGGCGGAGGATGCAGACGAAGAGGAACTGGCAGAGAAGTATGGTTTTGAAGTGCTGAGCCGTATCGGACGAGTACTTGTTTTGCGTATGCCCAAAGGTAGTGTTGCGCAGATGGCAGCCGACAATGGGGTAGTGCGCTTGGAGGCTGAACGTATGCCTCGTCCCATGCTTGACCTCGTGCCCCAGCAGATAGGTGTTGACAAGGTTCATGATGGTCTGATCAACCAGTTACCACAGGCATATACGGGAAAGAACGTCGTAGTGGGAATCGTGGACAGTGGTTTCGATTACATTAACCCTTTCTTTCGCGATGAAAATGGGGTGACTCGAATTCAATGGGCTGCCGACTATATAAATAATAAGAAGTATAGCGGCACCGATGAGGTTACGACTGCAATGCACAGCTCAGACGCTTCTACTATGTATCACGGAACTCATGTGGCAGGTATTGCTGCTGGTTCGAGAGTGCAGGACAGCGACTGGAACCCTACTACGTCAAAGACATATCAGGGTATAGCCTCTGAGGCTGATATTGCAGAGGGTGCCATTAATTCCGAGATTACCAGCAGCGGACTTTCTTCTGCCACTTCCATACAGGCCTTTGCCGACATCTTTGAATATGCCGACCAGCAGAACAAACCATGTGTCATCAACTATAGTTTGGGCGATGCAATGAGTTTTGCCGATACACGTCAGCTTGAGGAAGAAGCAATAAGGACCTTGCTCGAAAAGCCTGGTCATGTGTTGGTGGTTGCATCAGGTAATGCTGGTAGCACCAGTCGTCTCGCTCACAAACCTGCCGATATGTCAGAGGGTGGATGCGGCGTCTACTTCAACGACTGGGAACAGTATGGAACATACTTTGGCATTGAACTGAAGGTGAAAACCACGCAGAGCATAACGCTACGCTATACTAATAGCAGTTATTCTACGTATAAGGGTACTCAGACTATTGCTGTTGAGTCATTGATAGGTGCTAAGAGCTTTTCATTGGGCAGCAAGCAGATACAGGTTTACCTGAAGGAACAGACTGATGACTACTGTGTATTCTATCTTACTGCAGGTCTTACGACTACCTTCACCACATCCGAGCGCATCCTTGTTACCATTAGCGGCGAGGGAGATGCGTGGATATATGCCGACCCCCTTTGTGCTCAGTTGGAGAATGTTGTTACTATACTCAATCATCAGCTGGCAGAAGAGGGCTATAGTATGGCTTGGCCTGCAATGATGCCGGAGGTTATTAGTGTTGGTAATATTGCGTACCGTTTCAAGATTGTAACTATGGCTAACAAGTATGCTTCGCAGGGAGGTGTGGTTACTCCAACTGATATTACAGATATGGAGAGTACCAAGGGCGAGGGCTACTTGGCAAAGTCTTCTTCTGTAGGTCCCACGCTTACTGGAGCTGTCAAGCCCGATGTCTGTGCACCTGGTGTCAACATCGTGTCGGCAGAAAACTTCTTTATTGACGACGATACATATTATTCTGTAGCCGGATGGGATATTGCAGCACTTGATACGGAGTATGAAACATGGGATGGTGTATCCGGATATTTCCATATTATGGCTCAGACAGGAACCTCAATGTCGGCTCCGGCAGTAACAGGAACGATAGCGCTATGGTTACAGGCAGATCCTACGCTGACTACAGAACGAATAAAGGATGTAATTGCCCATTCGAGTCGTCAACCAGACGATGAACTATCATATCCCAACAACCAATATGGATATGGTGAGATAGATGCTTATCGTGGTTTGCTTTACATACTAAACCTGACAGGCATTCGCGACTTGTCGCAGCACCAGCCCCAACAGGCACGCGTTTCCCTTATCGGAAAGCGCCTGAACGTTAGTTTCGCTAATGACTATGAAGGACCTGTGACTGTACGAGTATTCTCAACCGACGGTCGTCTGCTATTGACATCAAGTGATACAAACATCGGTCTTGAACGTCTGTCTCATGGTGTATATGCAGTGCAGGTTACTACAGGAGAAAAGAGCACCACTGGCTCTACTCTCATACGCCTGTAATACTTATATAATGTTAATTGTGAGGCGCGTAGTTTGCATACATCGCAGATAATTAGTAATTTTGCAGGAATTTTCGCAAACAAAGAGAATGATGAAAGGTAAAAGAATTATATTGGCAGCCCTGCTGATGCTGACAACAGTTGGCACTTGGGCTCAGGAAGAATTGCTGAAATATGGCGATTTTGAATCGTGGGTCACTCGTACTATCAAGGAGAGTGGCATCATCGGTGGTAAGACGAAAAAACTTGTGGAGGTAGGTCCCACAATGAACTATACTCCAAAGGAATATGTCAATCAGGGTGGTTCACCTTGGGGTACTAGCAATGTATATGCTCATGTGAAGGGTATTTCGAAGACAAACACCAGCGTTTACAAGGATACACATAACGGTGGCACTTGCATCAAACTGCAGACTCATGTCGAGGGCGTGAAGGTGCTGAAGATGATAAATATTAACGTTATTGCCGCAGGTTCATTGTTCCTCGGAAATATGGTGGAGCCTATTACCAGTGCCTCTAACCCGATGCGTTATCTCAACCCTGGTATTCCTATGACTCGTCGTCCCAAGGCATTGAAGATTGACTACAAGATTCATCTTTCCGACTCTGCAAACTACCGTATGACGGGTTTTGGTGGCAAGAAGGTGATGTTGTATAAGGACTATCCAGACATCCAATTATTGCTGCAGAAACGTTGGGAGGACGAAGAAGGTAATATTCATGCCCTGCGCGTAGGTACAATGATTCATCGTTTCTTCAAGAGCACCAACGGATGGCAGGAGGGCAAAACGTTCCAGATTCACTATGGCGATATTACACATGAAAGCTTCTATCGCAACTGGATGGGTCTTGTTACAGGTGAGTCCTCGTTCTATGCCACCAATAGCAAGGGCAAGCAAGTGAAGATTATAGAAGAAGGATGGGCTGATGCCAACGAACAGCCAACACATATTATCTTGAAGTTCAATTCCAGTTGTTGCGGTGCATTCATTGGTGCGCCAGGCAATACTTTCTGGCTCGACAACGTTAAGCTCGTTTATTAATGGCATTACAAACACCATACTATATGCTCGAAGAAAGATTGCTGCGTCGCAATCTTTCTTTGATTAAGCACGTTGCCCAAGAGAGTGGGGCAGAGGTGATACTTGCCTTCAAGGCCTTCGCTTTGTGGCGTACGTTCCCAATCTTCCGCGAGTACATACAGCACACCACAGCCAGCAGCCCCTATGAGGCCCGTTTGGCGATGGAGGAGTTCGGTTCACCTGCCCATACCTATTCGCCAGCGTACACCGAAGCCGATTTCCCGACTATTCTGGCTTGCAGCGGACACATCACGTTCAACAGCCTCTCGCAATACCGCCGTTTCCTGCCGATGGTAGAGAAATGCAACAACGAGCATCCAGAGAAACGAGTGTCCATAGGTCTGCGTGTGAACCCTGAATACAGCGAGATAGAAACAGAACTCTACAATCCCTGTGCCCCTGGTTCCCGTTTCGGCGTATTAGCAGAACAACTCTCAACTATAAACTTTGAACTTTCAACTATCGAAGGCTTCCATTGTCACAATCATTGTGAGAGTTCTGCTGAGGCTCTTCAGCATAGCATAGAGCATTTGGAGACAAAGTTCGGTCAGTGGTTGCCCAATCTTAAATGGCTCAATCTGGGTGGAGGACATTTGATGACTCGTAAGGACTACAATATTCCTTTGCTCATAAATCTGATAAAAGACCTACGGGCAAAGTATCCTAATCTACACATCATATTGGAGCCAGGCTCGGCATTCGCTTGGCAGACAGGTCCTTTGGTTTCCTCCGTAGTGGATATCGTAGAGAATCACGGCATACGAACAGCCATTCTCGACGTGTCGTTCACTTGTCACATGCCCGATTGTTTGGAAATGCCTTATCAGCCAGAAGTCCGTGGTGCCGAGATGGTATCTTCTCACCTCTCACCTCTCACTTCTCACATCTATAGATTAGGCGGTAACAGTTGCCTGAGTGGTGATTTCATGGGAATGTGGAAGTTCGACCATGAACTGCAGATTGGCGAACAGATTATATTTGAGGATATGATACACTATACCACAGTAAAGACAACGATGTTCAATGGTATTCATCATCCCTCAATTGTGCTTCGTCGTGAGGACGGAACCGACGAAATACTGCGTCAATTCCGCTATGAGGACTATCGCGACCGTATGTGTTGATACTTTTTTTTTGAAAAAAACGGGCGTAATGTTTTGCCAATTCAGAAAAAGGTAGTACCTTTGCACTCGCAATTCGGCGGAATTGCCTACGAAAGTTGAAATATTACGTGGAAATGCGGCAATAGCTCAGTTGGTAGAG
>Ga0247611_10001093_pt1 | contig 50151 bp, 37 predicted proteins | sample 177DNAGHGhighgp2_FD_192422 | JGI IMG/M metagenome (GOLD analysis project Ga0247611, IMG submission 192422) | Sheep rumen microbial communities from Palmerston North, Manawatu-Wanganui, New Zealand - 1770 DNA GHGhigh gp2 | ecosystem: Host-associated > Mammals > Digestive system > Stomach > Rumen... | reverse complement strand
TTGATTTTGGAGAAGTACGTTACAGGAACGGAGACCATACGCAAAGTTTGTTCGGCTCCATCGCGTGGAACGGGAATGTCACCAAGTGGTGGTATCTTTACAGTTCCGTCTATTTCGGCAGGAACTATTACGAAAAGGAAGAAGATGGCATACTGAAACAGAACAACAGGAACTACGCCATGCTTTCCGTCGGCAATATGCTGACTTTGCCTTACGATGTGAAGTTCAACCTGAATTTCTATTACGGGACACCATATCCTTCACAAAGCGTTACAGTGAAAGAGTTGTGGAGTCTCTCCGCCAGTTTGGAAAAGAGTTTCCTCAACAACAACCTGACCGTGCGGCTGAGTGCCAACAACATCTTCAACACTATGCTCTATTGGCAACAGAGTATCCTTCGTGGTAATTCCTTGGTCTTTTATGATGGTGATGAACGCAACATCATGCTGAATGTCACCTATAAGTTCGGCCAATCGAAAGTGAGACTTGATTCAAGATCGGTTAGTGAGGAGGAGAGAGAACGTTTGTAAGAATAATGATGGCGTGATGAGAAACCGCAATAGAATAGATGTCAAGTATGTGATTTTCCAGAAGTTGGTGAAGATCTTTGGGCTGGAGAAAGCGGAGAGGATATGGAGGATGTTTGAGAGGAGGAAAGCATAAGCATGGAAAGCGGGATGCGTTATGCGTGCTAACGTGCTAACGAAAGAGGACTAATAGGACAGATAAGACTAATAAGAATAATAAACAAATATGAATATGAAAGCAACAAGAATTTACACCCTGCTTGCACTCCTGATGATGGCGGGAGGAGTGACGATGCAAGCGCAGAACATCAACGGCAAGGTCGTTGACGAAACCAACCAATCTGTTCCATTTGCGAATGTGGTGCAGATGAGTCAGGACTCGGCTTTTTTAAACGGCTGTGTCACAGATGAAAACGGAGCCTTCCAAATGGGAAAGGCGCAAAATGCGGCCTTGCTGAAGGTGTCCTACATCGGTTATAAGGACAAGTGGCTGCCGCTTTCGGGAACGCAAACCAATTTGGGCACCATCCAGCTTGAACTTGATGCCGTCAGCCTTAACGAAGTGACGGTCAGCGCGGGGCTGCCCGATGTTTACATTAAAGGTGACGCGCAAGTGACCACCGTTGAGAACAGCATCCTTGCCGAGGTGGGTGCTGCTGACGATGTTTTGGGCAAGATTCCAGGCATCGTCAAGGACGACGACAAACTGACGGTGTTCGGCAAGGGCGAGCCGCTGGTTTACATCAACGGGCGACAGGTGCGTGACTTCAGCGAATTGGAGCAACTCAACGCCAAGGACATACAGCGCGTGGAGTTGGTCACCAACCCAGGGGCGCGGTACGATGCCACGGTCGGGGCGGTGGTGCGTATCGTCACCAAGAAAAACCCCAATGAGGGCTTGGGCGTGGATGTGCGCTCATCGGTTTATCAATCGGCGGCCAACACCGACCTGCGCGACATCGTAAGCCTCAACTATCGCAAGAACGGCTGGCAACTGTTGGCCACCATCGATTACCGCAACATGAAGTCCTTGCAGCACTCCAACATCATCCAGGAAAACAAGGTGGAAAACGACTGGCTTCAGCAGAACACCTTACAAGAAGACACGCGGGATGCCCGCATCTCCAGCGTGTTTGAGGCCAACTATTCCTTCAATCCCAACCACATCGTTGGCGTGCGCTACAGCCCTACTTTCTGGGCGGTGATGAGCGATTCCATTCATATCAACAGCGCGGTCAAGATGGACGGAGCCTATTACGACCAATGGGAAAGCCGCCAACAGATGAAGTACGACTACGACATGGGGCATCGTGTCAATGCCTTCTATCTCGGTAAATTGGGAAACACCTCCATTGACTTCAACGCCGATTACCTCAACAACGGCCACACCGTTTATAATAATGGCATTGAGCATAGCATCGAGTGGGACGACCGTGTCATCAAATCGGAAAACCCAGTCAAGAACAGACTTTTGGCCGGCAAACTGACCCTCAGCACACCACTTTGGGGTGGCGAGATTTCGTATGGCGGTCAGGCTTCGTTCACCTCGCGGCGCGACGACTACATCAGCCATTCGGAGTATGCCGAAACTTCGTTCACACAGATTAAAGATAGAAATCTTGCCGCCTTTGTGGAATACAGCCGCATGGTGCCTTTCAGCGAGACATTGATGGGCATGTTCAGTGTGGGCTGCCGCTACGAGCACGCTGCCTACGACTATTTTGTGCAAGACCAGATCATCGATGGCCAAAGCCGCAAGTTCGACCATGTTTTCCCCAGTGCCTCGCTTTCGATGCAAATTGACAAGGTGCAACTCATGGCGAGTTATTCCGCGAAGACCAGCCGCCCGTCGTACCGCGACCTGCGCAACGCCGTGGAATACATCAACCGCTTCACGTTGCAGACGGGCAATCCCTTTCTTGAACCGAGCCTGACGCATGATTACTCGTTGGCTGCGTCATGGAAGTTCCTTCAGTGCTCCATTGGATTTCGGGATGAGCGCAATGTCATTATAGAATGGGCAGAGCCTTTGGACACCGACCCGAGCATTTCGGTATTGAAGCCTCAAAACTTCGAGAGGATACCGAGGATGAATTTCATGCTGTCTGCGGCTCCAGAAATTGGGGTCTGGCACCCACAGTTGTCCCTTGGTTTCAACAAGCAATGGTTTTCCGTCAGCAGCCAAACCGAAACGATTCCGTTGGACAAGATTTCCCCGTTTGGCGTCATCGACAACACTTTCGTTTTCTCAAAAGGTTGGAAGGCCAATCTTGAATTTGGCTGTGCGGGCAAGGGCTACATGGACAACTATTTCAGGTCCAAGAACATGTGGATTTGCAACATGTATGTGCAGAAATCCTTGTTGGACAATGCCATGACGATTACTTTGGGTGTCAATGACCTGTTCAACCAGTCGGGTTATTATTATGACACTTATTATCCGACTTTGCGGATTTACAAAAGCGGCACCTACGATTCCCGCGAAGTCTACCTGACTTTGCGTTACCGCCTGAAGGCCAAGACCAGCAAGTATCGCGGAAGTTTGGCGGGAGAGGAAGAAAGACAAAGGTTGTGAGGAAACTACTAAATTTAATAAGCCATTGAAAGCCTTGGCCGCTCTATCGGCGACAAGCGGTGGTTTGAGGCTTTCTTTGGCTTTTTTTTCGGTATGCGTGCTATCGTGCTAACGACGGTGGGACTAATAGGACAGATAAGACTAATAGGAATATGAAAACGACAAGGATATTCGCCCTGATGGCAGTTCTGATTTTGGCTGGATGCCGGGAAGGAAGAGACAAGGAATTGCCGCAAAAGCCTGCCAGTGTTGACACCTCGGAATTCGATGAGGCTTATTATGAACGGATGCGGGTGTTTGAAGGGTTGTGTCCGGATGTGGAACTGGATAAGTGAAGGGGGATTGGATTTTTTTTCGTTATGTGTGCTTACGTGCTAACGTGATTACGAAGGGGCTATGAGTGAAACCCAGGATTCTGAATTATTCATTTATCCCAATCCGGCAAAGGAAAAGGTGACGATAGAAGGTATTGAGGCTACCGAAGTGAAGGTGTACAATGCCCTCGGGCAGAGGGTTAAGATGGTGCGGGGGACGAATGAAATCAATGTTAGTGGTTTGCCAGAAGGGGTTTATTTGGTGAGGATTACGGATATTGAAGGGAAAAAGCATGTGGCACGGGTGGCGGTTAAGGAATAAATCGCTAAAATTTGTAGTTTTTCATACATTATTCGACAAAATTTGTATTTTTGCATCTGCAATTATAGAAAATTTGTATGAAAGAACTGGATTTGGATAAGGAAATTGTTTTTGCATCGTCCGACCCGGATGTGTCGCACGCTATCGCCCGCCTCATAAAACAGGAGAAATTGCGCAAGATAGCTCCACGTCTCTATACGACAAACCTGATTGACAGCCCGGAGAGTATCGTCAGGCGCAATATTATGAATATCCTTATGTGGCGTTTCCCGGGAACGATTATCAGCCACCGAAGTGCGCGTGAGATGCGTTTGACAGCTAACGGCTATTTCTTCTTGACAGGATCTTTCAACAAAAAGGTGACCGACTTGCCTGGCGTAGTGGTTGTTGTGGGCAAAGGCCCAGAAAACGACAAAGACGATATTGTGTTTGGTCAGATGTTTATTGCAAGCGAACACCGCTGGATGCTTGAGAACTTGCAGGAGTCGCGCAGGACTGACGGGGATTCGAAGGTGCTGCCTGTCGATGTGATAGAAAAGAAACTTGTCAGCGTGCTGATTGCCAGCGGCGAAGCGGGTTTGAACTCATATCGCGACACCTTGCGCGAAACTTCCGAAAGACTTGGCATGGATAAGGAGTTCAAAAAAATCAATGTGCTGATTTCAGCATTGCTGGCGACACATGATACAACCGCACTCGCAACTACATACGCAAAAGCCTTGTCGGTGGGTTTGAGATACGACGAAAACAGGAAACGACTGTTCGAGACCCTCTATGACGCTTTGCAGGAGCAACACTTCGTTTCACGACCCATACAGCCGCAGTCGGAAAACGAATACCGCGACATCGCCTTTTTCGAGAGTTATTTCTCCAATTACATCGAGGGAACGAAATTCGAGGTAGATGAGGCCAAGCGGATTGTCGAGACAGGCATCCCGATAGCGAACAGAAGCGAGGATTCGCATGATATCTTGGGCACGTTCCAGCTGGTATCGAACCGAAGCGAGATGCAGCGTTATCCGAAAACTCCACAGGAATTGATTGACATCCTGCGCCGTCGTCATGCCATACTGCTTTCAGGCCGCCCCGACCTTAACCCTGGACAATTCAAGCAGGTGAACAACCGTGCGGGAAACACCGAGTTTGTCGATGTCAAACTGGTTCAAGGAACACTGGAAGTCGGATTCGATTACTATGCTGCGCTGACCTCGCCGTTGGCCAAAGCCATATACATGATGTTCCTCAGCAGCGAGACGCATCCCTTCAACGATGGTAACGGACGTACCGCCCGAGTGATGATGAACGCTGAATTGTTCCGCGCTGGCGAAGCCAAAATCATAGTGCCAACCGTGTATCGTGAAGATTATCTGCTGTCGCTACGCAAGCTGAGCCGCCAAGGGGATCCCGCAACTTACATCAAAGTGATGGAAAAGATGCACCATTTCGGCCAAACGCTATATGGCCGCTCATTCGACGACCTTTTGTCATATTTGAAAAGCTGCAATGCTTTCGAAGACCCTGACAATGCGAAATTAAAGTTCTTAAAGCCATAGCTTTTTTCGCCCGACACTTGACGGACGATGCGTGAGAGATAGGTGGTGGTGATGCATAACTCGGAGGCATAGAAGCCGATGTCGTGATGCTCGATGAAGTGGCGAGGCAGCAAATACGGAAAATAGTGTCTGATGTGCCCAGTGGGTACCATTGAAGAAGCGTAACATAAAGTTCTAACAACTCAACCGCCGCAAGGTTTTATTTGACTATTGCGGCGGTTTTGTTTTTTCGGATTCAGAAAAAAGCCTACCTTTGCAGTCTAAACTGTTACTACTACCATTATGGGCACTGCCATCGGCTTATTGATTCCTTTATTGGGCACCATACTTGGTGCGGCCTTCGTCTTTTTCATGAAGAAAGACATGTCGCCGAGGTTGCAGAAGTCGCTGTTGGGCTTTGCTTCGGGTGTGATGATTGCCGCTTCGGTGTGGTCGTTGCTCATCCCTGCCATTGAGATGCGGGCGGAAAGTGACGGATGGGCGGTATTTCCTGCTGCAGTAGGTTTCCTTGCGGGTGTCGGTTTCTTGCTGCTTTTGGACGAACTGACCCCTCACCTGCACTTAGGTACTGATCAGCCCGAGGGACCGCGTTCCAAACTCTCCCGTACGGCGATGTTGACTTTGGCCGTCACCATCCACAACCTGCCAGAGGGCATGGCGGTGGGTGTAGTGTTTGCCGCCGCGTCGCAAGGTGCCGAAAGTGTTAGTTTGGCCAGTGCTGTGGCTGTTTCACTCGGCATCGCCATCCAAAACATTCCTGAAGGTGCTATCATCTCCATGCCTATGTGTGCGGAGGGCAATAGCAAGGCTAAGTCTTTTTTTATCGGAAGCTTGAGTGGAGTGGTTGAACCGCTGGGCGGTCTAGCTGTAGTGTTGTTGGCCGCATGGCTTACCCCTATCCTACCCTACATGCTCGCCTTCGCCGCTGGTGCCATGTGCTATGTGGTCGTCGAGGAACTGATTCCCGAAGCATCATCGGGCGAGCATTCCAACCTCAGTACCATTGGTTTTGCCATTGGATTTGTGTTGATGATGGTTTTGGATGTGGTGATGGGATAATCGCATTTTGTGCTTATTTCTTTGTCGTCACCATCAGCCAGTGTTTGGCTTCGTCTTTCCGGATGTCGATGCCCTTGAAGCCTGCATTTGACAGATGCAGCCTGATCTCCTCGGGTTTGTAGGTGTGCATTCCCTCGATGAGACTTTTCCATTTGGCATCCATCGGTCCCGAGCCGTCCGACTCATTGACGATGACAAATTGTCCACCGGGTTTGAGCACCCTTTTCACCTCGCCAAAGCAATGCTCGATGTCGGGCCAGAAATAGATAGTTTCAAAGGCGGTGACAAGGTCGAAAGTGCTCTCTCCAAAAGGCAGTTTGACCACACTGGCCTCCTGCACCTTGCAACGCCCTTCCGCGATGGCTTTGGCGTTCACCTTGGAAGACTTTGCCACCGAAACAGATGAATAGTCGATGCCTTGCACCACGCCTTTCGGGGCGCGTTGCAAAAATGAACCGCATTTCGTGCCTGAAATCACCCAATGGGCACCGTCAACTTGAAAACGGCATTGCGTCCCATGCTGAATACGCCTTGCCGTCCGGTCACGACATTCCAATCCGCATATTTCAAGCGGTTCAAATAGTCTTGGTAGCACACATCCGTGAGGTTGTCGACAATCAAGGTCAGCTCGGCGACTTTCTTGCCTTTAACCAAGATTTCAGTTCCGGCTGAAAGCCCTAACAAAAGGTAAGATGGAGTGGCCGTTTCGGTGTCGTAGGCTGCATAATAATGGTCTTGCCTCAAGCACCAATCCAAACGGGCAGCAAGATAGGCATTGTTGAACACCTTGCCATCATGCGTGAGTTCGTATTTCACGTCCGCCGAAAGGCGCGGTGCGGGCGTCATCGGGAGCCAACGCATCTCTTCTGGCTGGTGCAGCAACTGGGCGTTGACGTATGAAAACGCCGCCCCGATATGAAGGGCATGGAATGGATGGATATCCACACCCGCTTCAAAGCCCATCAGCATCGCCTCGCCCTGCGCGTATGCGAAAGTCATCAAGTCAGGCTCAATGATGCTGTCGATACGATGCAGATAGATGTAGTTGCTGATGTGGTTGGCAAACACTGCAGCATTCAACTCAAAAAAGCGTGTGGCATAATTCAGGCCCAAGTCGGCCTGCAAGCTGTATTCAGGCTTAAAGTTATGGTTTCCAATTTCATACCTCAACGAGCCTTCGTGCTCGCCATTGGAGGCCAATTCACTGATGTTGGGGGCACGGTAACCTCGGGCAAGATTGAATTTCAGATCCAGCCTTTCTGTGACTTCGCACGTCGCCCCCAAGCTACCCGTAACGCCTTGAAAATGTCGCGTAAAGTCCTCAAAACGCACCTCATCGTCCTCGATTAAGCCCTTTGCGTTCGAATAACGGTAGTCGAAGCGGAGTCCGCCACTGAGATTCCAACGACCCAATACTTTGGAAGCAGTGGCATAAACACCTGCATCGAACAAGGCATAGTCGGGGATGAGGAATTCCTCACCTAGATTGATGGACTTCAGCCCCATGCCATTCAATCCCGTCGAAAACTTCCAGCCCGCTTTTTCTTCCGAGACATAGCGGACATCATAGTTCAGCGTGTGCAGTTGCAGATAAAGGCCACATTCGTCCGCCGACTCCTCAAACTCCTTGCGACGGTTCTGCTGATAGCCTGCAATCACCTTCAAATGTCCAGAAGACAGGGTGATGAAACTTTCCGAAACCGCCTTGTAATGATACACCCGCTGATAAGGCAAGCCATGACGATAAGACAGCAGGTCGCCTTCCTCGGAGAGCAATTCGCCCGTCACCGTGTCGCGTTCGCCTTCCACGATGCTCGGAGTAAGGTTGTAATATCCAAATTTCAGGTTGGTGAAGCCCCAGTTGCGCATCAGTCCCGCTTTGAGCGAGAAGGCACGCTCACCGAATTGGGAGTTGGGCACGTAGCCGTCAAAACGGTTCTTGTAGGCATGGGCGTGCTTTTCGCTGAATCGGGCATCCCAAGTAAAACCTTTCTGGTTTCCTGCAAGATTGAAAGATGCGCCTATCAAGCCATTGTTGGTTTGATATTCAGCATTTACCTTGCCTTTTATGCTGCCTTCGGGCAATGTAGGCATACTTTTGAACACCAACACGCCGCCCATGGCATCGGAGCCATACATGAGGCTGGCAGGACCTTTCAGGATTTCCACCGAGCCGACCTCGTTGGCATCGATTTCAATGCCATGTTCGTCGCCCCATTGCTGGCCTTCCTGACGAATGCCTTCGTTGACAACCACAATGCGGTTGTAGCCCAGTCCACGAATGACAGGTTTCGAGATGCCACTTCCCGTGGTGATTTGCGACACGCCCGGCTGCTTGGCGATGGCGTCAATCAGATTCGTGGACGACAGCTGATGCAGTTCCTTGGCTTGAAGCACCACGATAGGCATGGGCGTCTCTTTCATTCTCATGTCGCCCACGGCACCCGTCACCGTCACTTCTTTCAATTCCATGTGCCTGAAAAACATATCGGTAGAGTCAGGCAAACTCTGAGCCGTCATTGGTAATACATACGCCAATGACAAGGCTATAAATAATGATTTTTTCATTTTTAGTCTTGTTGTAGAAAGTAAATAATTGAGATGATTTAGCTGTATTGACGCGGGACTATGAGACGTGGGACACGGGACATTTCAAATCGTCTCGTGTCTTAAAGTCTCCTGTCTCGTGTCGGTTTTTTACAACAAGACTGGTGGGGCGCGCGATGAAAAGGTTTGTCCGAAAGCTGATACGACATCTTGAACCATCGGAATGGATTCCACTTTGGCTTCTGGCAGGTTGATCGTCACCACCACTTGTGGAGATTCCTCGTATGCAAGCTGCTGGAATTGACAAAGTAGGCACCCGTCTTCATCCGTTATTGATGAATGCTGTTCCTCAGTGGCTTCGGCATTATCCGATGGATAAGCATGGACATGAAACGACGACAGCAACCACATTGGCAGATAGATTGCCAATAAGAATAACGCTATCTTGGATTTGTATCGCTTCATTTTTTCAAACTTTCGACGGGGCAAAGATACTGATTTATTGTGAATATTCGTATTCTTGCGCACTTCTATCTTGAACTTAAGAATGTTATGGGCATCACCATTGGTTTATTAATCGCATTGCTAGGCACCATGCTCTGTGCGGCTTTTGTCTTTTTCATGAAGAAAGGAGCGCCCAGTGCAACAGTAAGGCAAAGTCATTCCTCATTGATAGCTTGAGTGGCATCGAGGAGTCTTTGGGCGGTTTATTAGAGATGGCGCAGCACCATCTGCAATGTTTTTTAACAAAATTTTGATTTTCTGCACTGAAAACCAAATTATTTCTTATCTTTGCCCATCATAAACCTTTGTCACCATGAAAAAACTCTTCCTTATCCTCTCCATCCTCCTCGCCCTCCTGACCATCGGGCAGGCCAAGGCGCAAGGACTGACGGGCTCTGGCACGACTGACGACCCGTATCTGATCAGCAGCAACGCGGACTGGACCTCCTTCGCGCAAAGTGTCACCAACGGCACGACCTACGCGAGCCAAACCGTGAAACTCACCGCCGACATCACCGCCACCGTCATGGCTGGCTCACACACCAACGAAACCAACTACCATGCTTTCAGCGGCATCTTTGACGGCGACGGACACACCATCACCCTCGACCTCTCGGGTGGCGGCGAAGGCATAGCACTCTTCTCCGACCTCAACGGCGCGACCCTAAAGAACCTGAAAGCGCAGGGCTCCGTAACCACTAACGACCGACGCCCCGCCACCTTTGCCATCATCGTTTTCGGCAACAGCACCATCAGCAACTGCTGGAGCACCGTGGCCGTGTCGTCAACCAGAACCAGCGATTGGGTGGACGGCGGCGGCTTTGTGGGCCGTGTCAGTTCAAACGCCACACTCAACATGACCGACTGCGCCTTCCACGGCACGGTGACCTTCGCCCCTGGTGCCACCTCGGGCGGCGGCATGATAGGCTTCACGCAAACCAACGCAACGGTCAACCTCACCAACTGCCTCTACAGTCCCTCCGCGCTCACGCTGAACGTCAATCAATACAATCCCCGCATCTTCGTCTCGGGCAATGTGACAGGCAACCTTACCAACTGTTACTACAACGCCGTGGCAGCGGCCTCGGTACTCGAAAACCAAGGCATCGATGCCTCGGGGATGACCAACGAAGCCTTGGCTGCGGCCCTCGGAGAAGGCTGGCACGTGTATAACGACTTGGTGGTTCCTTTTTTAGGCGAGTATTACATCAGTTCGCCAACGGAATGGAACACCTTCGCCCAAAGCGTCACCAACGGCAAGACCTACGCAGGCCAAATTGTGAAGCTCACCAATAACATCTCCGTCAGCACCATGGTGGGTGTCGAGGACAAGTGTTTTGCTGGCACCTTCAATGGACAGAACCACACCATCACCCTCAACATGACGGCCAACGGGCAATACACCTCCCTCTTTTGTTTTGCTGACGGCGCCACCTTCCAAAACCTGAAAGTGGACGGCACCATCAACACCTCGAGAAAGTTTTGCGCCAGCTTCGTGGGGGCCATCGTTTACAACGGCTGCACTTTCACCAACTGTGTCAGCGATGTCACCATCAACTCCACTATCAACGGCGACGGCACACACGGCGGCTTTGTGGGGTATGCCGCATGGGGTGACAACACTTTCGAAGGCTGTGCCTTCACGGGCAAGCTGCTCGGTGCAAGCACCACCAACGTTGGCGGTTTCGTCGGCTTTACGGAAAGCCGTGCCACCGTTTCTTTCACCAACTGCGTCTTCCATCCCCAACAAGTCACCATGAGCGGCAACGGCAGCCAAACCTTCGCGCGCTGGCGTTCGGGAAACAGCAGCGGCGTCATCATCGGTGACAACTGCTACTACTCGCAGACCCTCGGTGCAGCCCAAGGCAAGCAGATGCGCAGCATCACAGCTGGCGAGTATGTCACAGTGGCTTTCAGCGGCAATGCCACCACTTACGAGCGGAGCAGCATCAGTGCCTACGCTGTGGGCATCGTTTTCGACAACACCCTTTATGCAGGCGACGGCGAGACGGTGAGTCTCAACCTTGGTTGCACACCGCCTTCGGGTTATTCCTTCAATGGCTTCATTGCCAGTGCAGGCACCCTCAACGGTACAGGTAATCCCTACACGCTGACCATGCCCAATGAGAACGTGACCATTCAAGCGGTTCTGGTTAATAATTTCATCGAATACATTGATGGGGATGGCAACACACACACTTGCAGCAACTATACCGTGCTCACGGGCAACGAAGCAATACTCCATGGGGGCTGGTATGTGGTGAACGACGACATCACTTACAACCGCACACTCACCCTTACCGATGATGTGAATCTCATCCTATGCAACGGCAATACGATGACGGTCAGCACTATCAATGGGAGCAGAAACTTGGGCAACGGAAGCCTGATTGTTTACGGTCAGAACCTCAATTCCGATGTGGCTGGCACCCTCAATGCCGGCTCCACCAGGTATCCCCAATTCAATTCCAGACATACAACGTCCACGCACAATGGGGGCATCAATGTGATCAACTACACCCAACACAGCGGCAACGTCGTAGCCAGCAACAATTCTTCGCATGGAGATGCCCTCTATGCCAACCACTTCACTATGAACGGTGGTACCATCATCATTCCTAATAACCGTTACGAACGTAATACTTACTCCGGCTTATTTGTTAACGGCAATCTCGTCATCAACGGCGGCAAGGTGGAGGCTCCCAGTATTCACGCCTATGACGACATTACCCTCGGCTATACCAACACCGACGACTACATCCTTGCTGGCCACTATGAGTCCGAAGTAGGCACCATCGCCGTCAAAAGCGGCCAAGCCTTATATTACGAAGATGACTGGGGTGAAAATGTCATCGTCAGCGGCATACTCGACGAGGACCAGATCGATGCCATTGGGGGCAAGACCCTGCGACCCCATTTCGTCAATTATATGGACGGGGACGGCGAGATGCACTATTGCAGTGACTATACCGTACTCACGGGTGAAGAAACAACGCTCACGGAGGGCTGGTATGTGGTGGATGATGACATCACTTACAACGGAATCCTCTACCTCAACGGAGACGTGACCCTCATCCTCGGCAACAGCAAAACGATGACCATCGGAACCAACGATATAGGCAACGGCGGCATCTTACAATCATCGAACAACAATGATACCGGAAACCTGACTGTTTACGGTCAGAGCCTCAGCCCCGACGAGGCAGGTACCCTCAACGCCACCCACAACAGATTTCCCCAATTCGAATCAGACTTCAATGTCATCACCGCAACACCTACTGGCAGATGGCGCGCTATTAATGTGTCAAACTACACCCAACATAGTGGAAATGTCATTGCAGGGACTGAATTAGACAAGGCCATTTCTGCCGACTCCTTCACCATCAATGGCGGCAGCATCATTGCCACCAGTAATGACATCGGCATCTTTACCAACGGAGACATGACTATCAATGGTGGCAGCATCAATGCTACCTGTGGTGACTACGGCATCTTTACCAACGGAGACATGACCATCAATGGTGGCGTTGTCACCGCAAGCGTCAACCCTCCCTATGCACAATGGTGCGGCCTTTCAGGCAAAAACAACATTATCATCAATGGCGGCACAGTGGAATCCGATGGCATTTACACCATAAATAACATCATACTCGGTTTTACGAAAGTCAGCGACCATATCCATGCCAACTACTACACGGCCAGAGACGGCACCGTCAGCGTCAAGAACGGGGAGGCATTCTATTACGAAAACGGCAATGATACGGTCGTCATCAGCGACATACTCACCAGCGAGGAGATTGCGGCCATTGGAGGCAAGACGCTGTGGCCTTACATCGGACCTTGTACCCCTCCCTACAATCTGGAGGTCACCGACATAGGACCCACCGAGGCCACCTTGCACTGGACTGGCTATTCCGAGAGCTACTATGTGAGCTACTATTATAAGACCTTCTTCTTCGACAGTTTTGAAGAGGACCTCAGCCAATGGACCGTTTTCCATGAAGGCGATCCCGAATCGTGGGAGTGGAGCATTGAAAACCCACACGATAACAGTGCTGACTTGAATGCCCACAGCGGTTATTATGCTGCTGTATCCTATGGCGATTATGACATTCATGCCGACAACTGGCTCATCACTCCCCAGATTCAGTTCCCCAACCAAACCACGTTGAAGTTCTGGATCATGCGTTCCACTTACGATGATGCCCAAGACGAATATGAAGTGCGCCTTTCCACCACGGGCAACGCCATCTCAGACTTTACCACCATCTTGAAGGAAAAGGCTGCCGCCAACTCATACTGGACTGAGGTTTCCATCGACCTGAGCGAATATGATGGACAGCAAGGCTATATCGCCATCCGTCATGACTACACTGACGGTTTCTTCATCATGGTTGACGACTTCGGCATCTTCGGATGGTCTGAAGACATTGCCACCACCGATAATAGCCTCCTTATAGAAGATTTGCTGCCCGAGACCGAATACCAATGGCGTGTGCGAGGTGTCGATGCACAATGCGAAGTTGGTATTACCGAATGGAGCGAAATGAGTTTCTTCACCACACTTATTTCCTGCTATCCTGTCGACTTATTGAGTTACGACAACTTGACCTCCTTCTCAGTCAACCTGAGCTGGGTCTTGGAAGACGAAACACAAACCGCTTGGCAGATTTGCCTCAATGGCGACGAGAGCAACCTCATCGATGCAAACACCAACGAAGGCTTCCTCTTGGATGGCCTTGAGCCTAATGTGGAGTACACAGTGAAAGTGCGTGCCTACTGCGATGAAAACGACTACAGCAGTTGGAGCGATACAGTAACCTTCACCACACCCGAAGTCTGCTTCACTCCTAAAAACTTAGCCGCCAACAACATCACTGCAGTCTCTGCCGACCTCAGCTGGACTGGAAGAGAAGATGTGGAAAGCTACACGGTGAGATACAGAACAATGGCTGAACGCACTGGAGAATGGATAACAGAAACCACCAGTGAGACCGAGGCACAACTCACCGACCTCGATGGAGGCACCACGTATGAAGCCCAAGTGAGAAGCGACTGCAATCCAGATGGTTGGTGCAATATGATCACCTTCACCACGCTTGACGAAAACACCAAGGTCTTCGTCTTCGAGGGCGAATGGAGCGACGGAGACAATTGGGTGCCTGTTGGAGTTCCCACTATCGATAATGATGTCATCTTACGCGCCGAAGCCAACGTCTTCGACGTTGCCGAGGCCAACTTCATCACCATCGACGACGCAGGTGCCCTCATTATCGAGGATGGCGGCCAGCTGAAGACCAACGCCGACGTCGAAGCCACCATGAAGAAGTTCGTCATCGGATACGGCATCGACTATGTGGAAACCGACAAAGGCTACTACCTCATGACACTTCCGACTGTCGCTCCCATCTCAGCCGCTGACGCTCTTCTCTTGACCGAAGAAAGCGATTACGACCTCTACAGTTGGGACAGAACCGCCACTGACGAAGAATGGCAGAACAACCACAGCGGCATCGACTTGCAGAACGGCGTTGGCTTCCTCTATGCCAACCGCGACGACATAGAGATGCTCTTCACTGCCTCGCTCCGCAACAGCAGCGAACCCGTCGTAGTAACTCCTTCCTACGATGAAGCGGAGTACGGTGGCTGGAACCTCTGCGGCAACCCATTCCCATGCGAGGCCTACATCACCACCGAGGCCGAAGGCATGACCTTCTACCGCCTAGTCGACAACCAATTGGAGCTTTTCGAAGGTGCCATCTCCCCTATGGAAGGCTTCTTCGTTAAGGCAACGGCTGCCAACCAGACTTTCACCATCAGCAGAGAAGCCCCTGCCAAACACGTTCAGCCATAGCAGTTAGAACGTGACAGTTTGTAATGAGTCGAGGACGCTGGAGTGTTCAGACACGTCCAGTTCCTCGACTACCTCAACAGCCATAATCCCGAAGGCCTCAGCAATGCGCTGTTGAAGCTCTTCAATGTGCTTAACACGGGATCAAGATGTATCAGAAATTGGTGAAACAGCAGTAAAAACCATATTTTTTTGCTTCTGCTGTAACAAAATCCGCTCTTCTCCGTATTACTGCAAAAGTAACCTGATGAAAAACTACAAAACCCCTATCTTCCTATTTGCCGTATTTGAGATCATCGCCGTATCACTTTGGCTGGCAACAGGCAGTTTGTTCTATTTGCTCAACTTCAGCTATATCGGCACCATCATCGGTGTCGGACTGGCCTTGTCAAAAGCGGGATGGAAATATGCCAGAGAATTCATCCAGTTTGGCGTAGGCGCTTATATGCTGGTCTTCCTCGGACTGATATGCAGGGAAAACATGCAAATCGAGGGCTTTTGGTATTATTTGTTCTCCGGTGTGGTGGGCGCAGGTGTGCTTCATTATCTCATCGCCAAGATCTTCGTGCCTCTCCTTTTTGGTCGCGGCTGGTGCGGCTATGCTTGTTGGACCGCCATGATTCTTGACCTCCTCCCTTACAAACAGCCACAAGGTCCGAGAAAAAAGATTGGTTTCATTCGTTACATCGTGTTTGCATTGTCGTTGGTCCTTGTTCTCCTGCTATTCCATTTCGACAAAGCCAATAAGCACACCATGTTCATGCTGTTTCTCATCGGCAACTTGGTCTATTATGTGGTGGGCATCCTTCTTGCCGTTGTGTTCAAGGATAATCGCGCCTTCTGCAAATACATCTGTCCCGTCACGGTCTTTCTTAAGCCGATGAGCCACTTCTCCTTGCTGCGCATCCATTGCGATGAGAGCAAATGCATCCAGTGTGGCAAATGCCTGAAAGTTTGCCCAATGGAAGTGGAAGTGAACAACGACTCACGCAAACGCAAAAATGCCACCGAGTGCATCCTATGCCATAAATGCACCAAGGAATGCCCTGTGAAAGCACTGAGATAAAGGTTTCATTTTTTTCCCTATTTTTGCAGCCGCTTATCAGAAGGAGTCGCCGAGATAGTCTTGCAGCCCTCGTTTAAGCTTCAGGATATGAAATGAACAGCCTTCCTTCCAGAACCAAAGCCCTGATCGGTGTCAGTTTCCGTGAGTTTGCCAGATATGCCTTGCCGAGCATCATAGGGATGCTCATCGTGGGCTTGCAGACCATCATCGACGGGCTATTCGTGGGCCGTGGCGTGGGCGCGCTGGGTCTTGCCGCCGTCAACATCGCCATGCCGCTCATCAGCTCGATGCTGAGCGTGTCCATCATGATCATTTCAGGTGGCATCGTCATCACGGGCATCGCCAAAGGGCAGGGCGACGAAGCACGGGCGAAAGGCTACACTTCGCTTACTTTTGTCATCTTGTTGGTCACCATTGCGGCGCTATCCGTCTTGGTCGGCCTCTTCCTCAAGCCTTTATGCTATTTCCTTGGCAGCAATGATGAAGTGTATCCTTTTGTCCGACAATATCTTGGCATCATCGGTTGCGGCTTCATCTTTTACTGCATCCCCAACTTCACGGAGGCCTTCACCCGCCTCAACGGGAAACCCAACTGGGTGTTTGTCAGCGGGGTCATCTGCTGTGTGGTGAACATCATCCTGGACTATTTCTTCGTGCTGCGTTTCGGCTGGGGCGTGGCTGGAGCCGCTATAGCCACCTGTGTGGCCAACACCACGGCAGCTTTGGTGCTGTTTCGGTTTGTCCGATTCGGCAAGATGATGGGCGGGCGCAAGGAAATCAAAAAGATGTTCTTCAACGGCTCTTCCGAGATGCTGACTTCGGTTTCGGCGGCGGTCACCACCTATATCTTCAACCTCGTGCTGATGCGCGAGATTGGCACCAAGGGCGTGGCGGCGTTCACCATCGTCTGTTACCTCAACTTCATCGTCAACATGTCGATTTTCGGGCTGTCGCAAGCCATATATCCTTTGATGTCGTACAGTGTCGGTTCCCGAAACCACAGAAGAGTCAAGTCGTTGTTGGCCAATGCCTTGCTTCTCGGAGGCGGCATCGGCATTGGGGTTTATCTGCTCGTTTTGGTTTTCAAACATGGCATCGCGAGTGCCTTCAGCAACGGTGACCTAGAGTTGCAGGCGCTGACCACGGTGGCTGCCACCTACGTCACGCTGCATTATTTGGTGTCGTTCGTCAACATTGTGGCTTGCAGTTTCCACACCGCCATCGAGCGACCTTTGGAGTCGGTTATCATCGCCCTTTGCCGAAGCATCGTCTTCGTGCTGATTCCCATGTTTTTGCTCACTCCTTTTATCGGCCAGAAAGGCATCTGGCTCAGCATGCCTATCGCCGAGGTAATGACGTTGATGATTAGTATTCCACTGGTACTTGTTTCGATGAAACGTCTTACGTCGAAGTCGTGAATCGTCTGTTCAAGGTAATTGACTCAAACCCTCACTTGACCATCTTCGTAGTTCATGAGGGGAATGAACGAAAAACTCCACCGAAGGCCCTTGTAGGTCTTTGGCGCTCTGATTTCCACGAGGTTATCGCCTTTATTCAAGTGGATAATCGCAGGTTGACGCATCCAGTAAAGCTGCTCGTCGGTGAAGGGCTGCTCTTCCTCGGGCTTGCCCCAAGTGTTGAAATGATAGTCGTAGGCCCCAGGCTCATCCCACGGCTTTGGCGGCAGAATCTCCTCTCCGTTCACGAAACACTGACCATCGCCTTCCCATCGGCCTTGCTGCCCAATGCCATAGCCATTGCGGTTGGAACGTGCTGGCACACAGAAGCCTATCCAAGCCTCAACATCCATGTCGCGCTCGGCGGTGATGACGGTTTGTGCCGTAGCCAAGGCCGTGTCGCCTACACTTATATGTTTCGTTTGGCAGAAGGCATCCAAGTCGACGACGCCACCGTAGGCCGCAAGTGGTTCATGTTCATCTATCTTCACCTTCCAGCGGTTTTGCGCATTGGGAGCCCAACGCATTTTTTCCTTGTGGAAACGGTCGCGGTGAACGACCATTTTCTCCTCGAAGGCGGCCAGCTTCTGCCCTGCTTCGGTCGAGGGGTCGGGCAAAAGGTTTTCGTTCTCCACCTCGCCCGCATTGCCCCCGTTCCAAAAACGCTCGGCGAAAGCCATCATGCCATTAATCATGCCGTTGTGCAGGGCGATGTTTTCCTTTTTGTCCACACGCACGTCGTTCCAAAGGCAGAGGATGCCACCCAAAGCCTTCGTAGTGTCGGGGACGGATTGCGCAGCAGCGGTGTGCAGGAAACAGCGGCTCGTGAACAGCATCGGGTCGTAGTAGTTCAAGTAGCCGACGAATGAATCGAGGTACTTCCCGCCCTTCGTCGTAGCGGCGGCGTTGGAGCCAGCCGCCTCGTTCCAGATCTGCCTGATCACATGGTCGGAAGCAGGCAATCCAGGGTCCCATGCAATCGCCTGACGGTCATGGCTTTCAATCACATTCTCAATCCATTGCATGAATCCCTCACGGTCTTCGATCCACACCTCGTCGGAACCTATGTGGATATAAGGGCAATCGGACTTCGGAATCTCACGGAAGAACTCTTCAAGGCACTTCTCGAGCACTTCACGGCCTTCTTTCGAATCCATCGTGAAGCCAAAAGCGTCATTGAAATAAGTGGAATGGCCGGGCATGTCGATCTCGGGCACCACGGTGATGCCTCGTTCACGGGCGTAAGCGATCAATTCGCGGATTTCGTCGTATGTGTAGAACTTTCCTTCGTCACGGCCCCTTCTTTGGTACTGAGGGTCGTTGAGTTGTGGATAAACCTTGCACTCAATGCGCCATGCAGGATAGTCGGTAAGGTGCCAGTGGAAATAATTCAGTTTGTAGAAGGCCATCAAATCCAGTGTCTCTTTAAGCATATTGATGGTCTGATAGTTGCGACCCGTATCGTGCATAAAGCCCCGGAAAGGATATGCCGCCCAGTCGTGGATTTCCACATTGGGCACACAGCCTTGATCATCCGTTAATTGGGCAAGGGTGCTTTTGGCCCAAACAACGTTGCCCGAAACGAGGGCCTTTCCCTTTCGTATGACCAACCGGTACTCATCGGGGTTGGCAAAACTGGTGATGGAATCGATGACGACTTCTTTTAGTTTGTGATATCGCGTTCCAATTTGTTGGAACTCTTTAGGCTCGGGGATGAGGGCAGTCGAAGTGTTGGTTATCTGTTCACGGCAGGAAATCAGCCCTGTCAGCTGTAATAACAAGGTGAATATCAATATGAAACGTTTCATAATAGACATGTATTAGGCCGTAAAAATACGCATAATTTGGTTTGCTCTGATTTTGTGAAAGCTCCACTATCTTCTGGGAGTCATCAAAAAGGCGTATCTTTGCAAGCGCTAAACGAAACTGACGCTGAAATCATTGAGAGATTGACATGAAGACCATCGATACCGCCAATATGTGTTCCCATTTGCAGAAAAAGCTGTTTGAAGAGGATGGCGAATACCATCGTCTATGGATGGCCCTGCAAGACGACGAGGACTTGACTGCTGTGGTTCGCTCTCGGCAGCTCCACATCTATCGCAATGGCAAGAAAGTGTTGGTGCTGGCTGGGAAGTCAGGCCCGAAGATTATTAGGGAGGATCCTATTTGTGAGATGATATAGATACGATCATCCTAATATGAAAATCTGAGGCTGCTATCGGGTGGCGTAGGGCCAAGCAGCCATGTCATGCCAACGATGACCTGTGCGATGGCGGGCATCTATGGCTGCGGCGTACATGGTTCCGCCCTTCTCAATATAAAACCCGACATTGCTTATCGGGGTGTGGTAGGGTCGTCCCTTCGGGACTTTGGCTTGCCAAAGGGTGCCTACCGAGGTGCTACTGTAGGTTGCAACCTACGGTAAAGGAAGTTGAGCCTCTTTGGGGCTGAGTTTTGTCAGTCATAAAAACAAAAGCTTCGACGGCGGACGGAACACCTTGGCAGGGATGGGAAGGTGATGCTAAAAGATGCTTCCCTATCGATGGAGCTATATGGATGGCGGAGGATGCGCCCAAATAATCATCAACTTTATATGATGTAAAAAAAAAGAGATTTGCAAGCTTGCAAACATCATAAATGGAGTGTGGAAAAATTGTAAATTTGCGGGCAGTAACAGCAAAAAAACTGCCCAATAACCATGGATGCTACACAGACACAGAGAGTTCGTTTTCAAAAAGCCTTATTCAGCAAAGAGCTGCCTTTTCCATCTTCTTTACATGCCTGTTTGTATATTGAGACAAGCGAGAATGAAAAAATCAATACATACATAAATAGCTTATGAAACGGATTCTTTGTATTATACTTAGCCTGTTGATTCATATTCAACTTATAGCACAGACACAATATGATTATTATGATGATGGAGCTGTAGCCGGAGGTACGGACAGAGCATTAAGAGGTATAATAATTATTGGTGGAATAATAGTAATTGTTGTGGCCGTTTTATTTCTTTTATATGGTATGGCCAAAGTATATTATTGGTTTAACCCAGAAGCAAATCCAGAAAAAAAGAGAGAGGCAGCCGAAAAGGAAAGAAAGAAAAAACAAGAAAACTATGTTCAAGAACAACGAAAGAAAGCATCGCCAATTGCTATTGACCTTGGATTATCTGTAAAATGGGCGTCTTTCAATTTGGGAGCGTATTGTCCTAGTGATATTGGAGATTTATTCTATTGGGGAGATAACAAACCATCAAAACATGGCAATCCAAAGTTTCGAGGGGTTAATGTCAATACAGTTGGCGATATTAGTGGAATTCTTGAATATGATGCAGCAACAAATACATATGGAGAAAACTGGCGGATGCCAACTGAAGCAGAATGCAAAGAGCTTATTGAGTTATGTGTGTGGAAAGAAGAAACAATTGATGGTGTAGGAGGAAGAACAATTATAGGACCCAATGGGAACTCTATTTTCTTACCCCTTAATGAGAATTATTCTTCAGGGAAAAATGATCATGCTCATTATTGGACTTCTTGCCCTAGTTTTAGAGATGGTCTGAAAGAATCTGCTCAAGATTTAAGATTTGGAAAAAACTGTAAAGAGCCGGCAGAGATTTGGTGTGCTTCCGTGGATTACGCTATGTTTCCAATTAGACCCGTGTTTTCGACAACTGTTATTAACAAAGAGATTGAAACAAAAAACATAATTGCATCATTTCGTCAAATAAGCTCTGAAGAAATAACAGGGTTAGAAGACAATTATGAAGCGTACAAGGAACAATGTCAGATAAGAGAAGAAGAAAAATTAGATTCGTCATTGTGGGGAATCTCCTTTGATAAGGAGAAAACATATACAGATAATCATGGTGTTGTTTATAGTTTAGATAAAAAAAGGTTATTAGATGGGGAGAATTGTGATTGCGAGGTGTATGAAATAATGGAAGGCACAGAGATAGTTTGTAACGGTGCATTCAGTACTACTCCCGCAAATAGATTGTTTAATAGAAAAGAGTCTAGATTGAAAAAACTCATTCTTCCATCTACTCTATGTTATTTGCCGATCAGTGCTTTACCAGACAGTTGTGAAATAGTATCAAACAGTGTCAATTATAGTTCCATAGACAATCTTCTTATTGATAATAGGAAAAAAAGCGTTGTTAGATGTTTGAATCACTATATTCAAAAAGCAATAATAGGAGAACCAATCGTAGAAATTGAAGAATATGCTTTCTTAAATTGTTTAGCATTAAGAGAAGTCTCAATTCCTAGTAGTTTAAAAATAATAGGGGAATCCTCGTTCAGGAATTGCGAGATGCTTAATACTATAAACCTTCATGATGGCATCACAAAAATTGCAGATGAGGCGTTTTTTAATTGCCCTGCACTTCATATAAACAGGCTTCCAAATCAGCTGTTGTTCCTTGGTAAGGGAGCATTTAAACTATGTAATGTGCAGAATTCTATTATACCAGAAACACTAATAGAAATTGGAGACAAGCCTTTCCCAAGAGAGTGCCGCAATTTGACATCTAGATCAGAACGGTATATTATCCAAGATTCTTTACTAATAGACTCTTGGAAGAATGAATTAATACAATTAGTAGATGCTTATGTCCCTGAGGTAAATATACCTGTTGGAATAGTTAAAATAAGAGCCAGCGCTTTTGCACATACAGATATTGAAAGAATCGCTTTGCCATCAAGTATAAAAGAGATGGATTATGGCGTTTTTTGGGGATGCAAGAAATTGAAAAATGTTCAGTTAAATAATCATTTAACTACTCTACCAAATTCAACATTTGCTTACTGTGAATTATTGACTAATGTCATCATACCTGATTCCATTGAAACACTCGAGTGTGGCGCTTTTTATCATTGCAAGAATTTAACTGAACTAAAACTAAACCATGGTCTACGAGTAATTGAAAACGGGGCTTTTGAGGGCTGTGAAAACATGGTTGTTCTCGGTATTCCAGATAGTGTTGAAAGAATTGGCGACAATACTTTCGGGAGTAGTTGTTTCCAAGACTGCAAAAAGTTACGTGTAATCAACTATGATGCAAGAGAAGCCGTATTAAATAGTATGCATAAAAACTTTTACACCCTAAACATCGGGAGTAATGTAATAACTCTTCCTAATAATTTATTATCGCACAATAAAATAGTTGAGTTATTAACTATACCTGAAAATGTCGAAAGGATTCAAAGAGGCTGTATTGTTGAATGTACGAACCTTAAAGAAATAACAATATTATCACATAATATTGTTTTAGAAGAAGGTTGGTTGAACAAATGTGATGGACTTCGCACAATTCGTATACAACAGGATGCATACAATCAACTACTTCCTTTGATACCTTCAATTAAGAACTTAAAAGTAAAAAAAATATACAAGCACCATTTTTTGTTTTTTAAATGGTGACACCAAACATTGAAATAAAACGACATTGGAGTACGAACCGTGTTCCGACACAGAATGATGGTGACCGTTGCACTGCGATAAAACTTCTATAAAACCAGAAAACCAAAATCGAAATGAAGGAAATCGGCGACAAATCATCGGTTTTATCGCCGATAACTGGATTTCAGACTCAAAATCCATTTCGAAAGCCATCGGATTCAAGCCCTCAATTACCTGTCATCAAGCTCCACAATCATAATAATGCACTTTTTTTAGTGCACAAAACTAAAAATATTGCACTTTTTTTAGTGCACATAGACGACATCGAGTACGGTCATGGAATTACAATTCCTTTGTGAACGTTTGGGCTAAGCAAAACTCCTAATACTCTTGCCCACGTTGATGAAATGGTCGGCCACACGCTCGGCGTTTTGAGCCAGTGAGATGTATTCGGCTCCTACCTGCGGGGTGCATTGTCCGGCCACAAGCCGCTTGATGTGTTGCGACTCCATGGTCTCCGTGAAGCTATCAATCTGTTCCTCAATCTGGTAGGCATATTCAAGAGCCGTAAAGTCAAGGTCGTGGTAGGCTTTCTTGACCTCGTTGTAAAGGGCCGTGATCTTACGCTCCATTTCCTTGATTTCCTGAATGGCAGGCTTTGAGAATGTCGCATTCTGGGTTTGCAGGCTCTCGGCATACTCCACGATGTTTTCGGCATAGTCGCCGATGCGCTCCAGGTCGCTCACGCTTTTCACGCTGCAACTGAGGTACCTGCCATCCGTTTCGTTGAGCGGCTTTGCGGAAAGCGCAGCCACATAACGAGTCAACTCGCTGTTCAGGAAGTTGAGCTCGTTTTCGGTCTTCTTGAATTCCTCCAAGTCGCTGAAATCCAATGTGGTGACGATATGGATGGCACGGCAGAAGTTGTCGTGTGCCAACTCACCCATGTTTTCGACTTCAGCCTTCAGCTGCCTGACAGCCAAGGCAGGCGTGACCAGCATCGAGTCGTCAAGGAAATGCAGATGGAACTTGTCGTCGCGAAGCTCATAGACATCGTCGGGAATGAGGCGGCACACCAAGCGAACCAAGGTGTTGGTCAATGGCAATGCGACCAAGGTGGTGCAGACATTGAAAACGGTATGGAACATGGCCAGCTGCACTTGCGGGGCGTGTGGGAACATAGCCTCAAACATTCTCCCGTATCCCCAATCACCTTGGGTGAAAAGATGAAGAACCAAGGCGATAAGCAAAAACAGAGTAACACCCATTACATTGAAAAACAAATGGATAAGCGCAGTGCGTTTGGCGTTTCGGCCACTGGTCATGCCGGCTAGAATCGCCACCACGCACGAGCCGATGTTGGAACCCATCGTGAGGTAGATACCCTGGTCGAGCGAGAGCAGTCCCGCCACGACCATGGTAATGGCGATGGACGTCAACACCGACGACGACTGGATGATAGCCGTGAGCAATGCGCCGATGAAAACAATCAACAAGGGGTTACTGATGGTAGCCAAAAACTGCTTCACCGAATCCAAGGCGGCAAATTCATCCATGGCGCCTGACATGATGCCGAGACCGACAAACAGCAAGCCGAAACCTGCCAGGATACTGCCGGTTTGTTTCCACTTCTCGCGCTTCGAGAACATCATCACGAAGGCTCCGATGCCAGCCAAGGCTGAGAAGAGAACCGTTGTGGAGATGCCGTGGCCACCAAACATGCCCAAGGCCACCAGTTGCGCGGTGACCGTGGTACCGATGTTGGCTCCATAGATGACCGTGGCGGCCTGCGCAAGCGACATGATGCCCACGTTCACGAAGCCGATGACCATCACCGTCACCGCGCCCGAGCTTTGGATGGCCGCCGTGCCCACCGTGCCGACGCCCACGCCGAGCCATTTGTTATTTCCCATCTTGGCGAACAGTCGTTTCAAGCCCGCGCTGCTTGCACTTTCAAGACTGGTACTCAACATCTTGCAGGCTACTAAAAACACCCCGATGCCTGCGATTAGGGTTAGAATTGCGATAACGATGAGCATACGCGTAATTTTTTGAAAGCGGCCAACGATGGCTCACTGACCGCTTTCGTTATAAAGAAAAACGTTGACTTTTTAATTGTTGTCGATATGGGTCACATTGAAGTTGCTATCAAATTCTATCTCAACTCCGTTGCTTAACTCAATTTCCCAACCGTTTGCTTTCTTTTCGATTTTGTCAATATGCTGGTTGGGGTAATTTGTGGCAACGTAGGCAGTAATCTCTTCGGGAACGAGTTCGGCAGGAACCATGCCATAAACACTCGATTCGTCGCAGTCAATGCTCTTCCATTCGAAGGCGAGGTTGAAGGTGATTTCAGTGCCGTCGGTCAGTTTCACCTCATATTCATTCTCGTCCATCTCAACCTTGAGGATGCCAACTTGAGGGAAATAAGTCTCCACAAAAGTGTTGATTCCTGCATAGTCAGAAGAAGTTCCGCCGCCGTTTCCGATGACGTTGAAGTTGGTGTCGAACTTGATTTCCTGCCCATTCTTGAGTTCAATCTCCCAACCATAATGTTCTCTCTCGATTTGTTCGATCTGTTGGTTGGGGAAGTTCGTGTTTACATAGGCAGTAATCTGTTCGGGAACGAGTTCTGTGGGTACGGCACTGTAAATGGAGGACTCTTCACAGTCGACGTGGGTCCATTCGAAGTTGAGATTGAAAGAAATCTCAGTACCATCGGCAAGCTCCACTTCGTATTCGTCGTCTTCCGCTTTGACGCTAAGAATTTCTGTTTGAGAGAAATAAGTGCTTACAAAAGTGTTGATGTCAGGGTATTCAGTGTTGCTTCCGCCACCGTTTCCGCCATTGTTGACGACATTGAAGTTGGCATCAAACTTAAGTTCAACATCATTGCTGAGTTCAATCTCCCAGCCATTGTTTTCCCTTTCGATTTCATCAATGTGTTGATTGGGATAGTTGGCGGTGACGTATGCTGTAATCTGTTCGGGGACAAGCGACGCAGGCACAGCACCATAGATGGATGAATGTTCGCAGTTCACCTCAACCCATTCAAACGCTTGGGTAAAATACACCTTGGTATTGTCGCTTAGAATCACACGGTAATAGTGTTCGGTCTGGTTACAACTGAGGATGCTTGCTTCGGGGAAATGTGTGTTGACAAACGTGACAATGTCCGTGGCAATGTCAATTGTATTGACGGGAGCACCGTTCCCTTCGGCCTCCCATTGGTTGTTGTTGCTGTTGTTGCCTCCTGTGGGCGTTTCTTTTGTGCATGATGACACTGCGAAAGACAATGCAATGAATGCTACAAACAATGCTAATTTCTTCATTTTAGTAAGATTTTAGTTGATAAATAATTGAATTATGGGATAAAAAAAGATGGTCCGAGCCGAAGTCCGCACCATCTTTTATGTTTTTCGTGATGATATAGTTATGGCTGTCAGCCAAGTTTTTCCTTGGGGCATAACGCCTTACCTGTCCAAGACGTAAAGCCGCCGAACACATATTTTCATTTTGCTCCTCTCCTATTGTTGTAACTGGGAAGAGGTCACATCGGCATTGCAAACCATCCGATGGACTATTAAGCAAAAACTCCGAATCCTCGTCTTCGTCAAACTCATCACCGTCAAACGACATATTAGACAGGATTTCAGTTTGTTCCACGACGTACAAATCCTCTTGATCCGTGCAAGTAAGGTCAAGAAGGAACAGCCCCATCAGGATGAGGGCGACGACAAAAACATATTTTCGGAAAAAGTCAATCATGGCTATGTACATAGAATAACTCATTAGTTCTGGAATTATTGCCCTTGTGGGCAAAAAAAACCTACCTTTGCCAAAAATTAGATTTTATGTACAGCCTAAACTATAAAGTAACCACCAGCACCTGCGACAGCGAGGGCAAACTCAAACTGTTTTCCGCCCTTCAGATGATGCAGGACTGCTCGGAAATGTGGATCGACAGCGAGCCACAGGTAAAGGAATATTTTGCACGCGAGAATATGGCGCAACTGCTGGCCTCAAGGCAGGTGGAGATCATGCGCGTGCCTAATTTCAAGGAAGAACTGACCGTGACCACCTCGGTCTACGGCATGAAGCCCATGTTCGGCTTCCGCAACACCTTTATTTATGATGCCGAAGGCAAGCCCTGCTACCGCACTTGGAGCATGGGGGCTTTCGTCGATAAGGCTAACGGAAAGTTGAAGCGCGTGGACGATACCGTGGCCAACTCGCTGCTCATCGAGCCGCAGTTAGAGATGAACTACAAAGACCGCCGCATCATCCTGCCCAAGGAAGGTGGCAAGGCCTTCGCGCCCATCCAGGTGATGCGCGCCGACATCGACTACAACCGCCATGTCAACAACGCCAACTATATCCGTATGGCGATGGAGTTGCTTCCTGAAGATTTCATCATAAAGGGTCTTCGCGTGGAATACCGTGTGGCCGCCAAACTGGGTGACAGCCTCACCCCTACCATTTTTAAGATAGAAAACGGCTTCATCATCGAGCTTGCCATTGAAAATGAGGCAAGTGCTATTGTAGAGTTTACGAAATGAATGAAGCTTTTTCGTATTTTTGTCGCCAGAATTATTATCTAGCGTCAAACCAAACTCATCTATCATGAAAAAGTATTTATCTCTGTTTTTGTTACTCTTCTTGTTTGCTGGCTTTGCCAAGGCACAAGGACCCCAATCAACCGCCAACTGGTTCGGATACATCTTACCTCCCAGCCCGGCAGAAAACAAGTATGTCTCTTTTACCATGCAGGATTTAGGGTCGGTGTCGATTGCATCGGACGAGATTCCTCAAGTGACGACAGCCACCTTTGCTGACGGTTATGTGTGGAGTGTGAATAACAACAACGGCTATAACATTTGCAAATCAAGGTATGATGCAGCCAATAACCTTATCGAAGAACCTGATGTGATGATTGCAAGCATTCCCTATGTCAACGATATGGCATACAATCCTGCCGACGGATTGATTTATGTTATTACAGGAGAACAACTAAAAAGCTTCGATCCAGCCGTTCCCAGCAACATGCAAGACCACGGCGTGATAGAGCACGACGGCTTCAATTTGGCTATCGACATGGAGGGAAACGCTTATATGATAAGTTCTTGGGGCGAGTTTGGCATGCTGGATCTTTCCAATGCACAATTGACCGTAATCAATTCAATTGATTTGCCTTTAAAAATGTCTTTTGACATGCTGACGGGCGAATTGTTTGGAGTTTATTATGGAAATTTGTATCAGCTTGACCCCAATACTGGAGCCTATACCTTATTGGGCGCGCTCCATGACGGAGGCAACAGCTATGATCCGACCTGCTTGTTTATGACCTACAGCTCCAATCCTTCGGAATTCACTGTCGGCGACTTGATCTATCGCGTCAATGACGACCAAGTGTCCGTGACGGTCATTGGCCATGTTGACGGATACAATGCACAAGGGGCGTTGGTCATTCCTGAATCGGTGAGTTATGAGGGCCATGACTATGCCGTGACGATCATAGGAAACGCTGCATTTATGTATTGTTTCTATCTTACAAGTTTGACCATTCCAAACTCAGTAAACACCGTCGAAGAGGCTGCATTTGCCTATTGTTCAGGTTTCACCGGCAATCTGGTGATTCCGAATTCTGTCAACACCATTGAGGCAAGTGCCTTCCACACATGCTATGGTTTTGACGGAACACTGATATTGGGTAGCGGTGTCACGAGCATAGGCGCCTGGGCTTTCAATTCATGCGATGGTTTGACAGGCGTGTTGAACATTCCGAGCAATGTGGCATCCATTGGCGAAGACGCTTTCGTGTATTGTAAATTCGATGGCATTGTGGTCGACCCTGAAAACCCCAATTATGACTCTAGAAACGATTGCAACGCCATCATCGAGACAAGCACCAACGAACTGACCGCAGGATGCAAGAATACGGTTATTCCTAACACGGTCACTGCCATCGGCGGCAACGCTTTCAAGGGCATCACGGGGATGACTTCGATTGAGATACCGGATTCGGTGGTTTCCATAGGAGATAACGCCTTTGCTTTTTGCTTCGATTTGGCGGGTGACTTGGTGATTCCGAATTCGGTGACCCATATTGGTGAGAGCGCTTTCTTCCAGTGCGAAGGACTAGACGGGAAACTGGTTATAGGCGAATCCGTTTCTTCCATCGGCGACTGGGCCTTCAGAAAGTGTTCACACATTTCAGAGGCAGTGTCATTAGCTACCACACCTGCTACGCTTGGAAACGAATTGGGAGGGACGGCGTTCACCGAATTTGGCATCCAAACACTTACCGTTCCTTGCGGATGCATCGAGGCCTATCAAAACTCTCAATGGTATGACCCAATCGGATTGAATGGATTCTATGAGTTCATTGAAGATTGCACTGTGGTTTCTGAAACCGATGCTGTCAATACAGCAGTTTATCCGAATCCGACATACGGCAAGGTGAGAATCGAGGCTGAAAGCATCCAAAGCATCAGCATTTTCAATATGCTTGGAGAAAAAGTCTTCGAATGTCCCGCCTATGGCGACACCTTTGAATATGACTTCAGCCAGCAAACAGCCGGCATGTACTTCATCAAGGTGGAGACCAAAAAGGGTACCGAGACCATGAAGGTTACGGTAAGGTAATGGGATGGGCGAAACTTGAAACACACTTCTTATACAAACCCATGAAGGAGCTCTTGACGGAACCATAATACCATGCTAGTAATTATGCTCATAGCCGCCCTAATGTTGGGCATCATAATCGCCGTCCTGCCCCATGTCGTATGGCTGTTGGCTTGGATGGTCGGGAAATGCTTCCATTACACGGTGTCATACACCCCATTCGGATGGACAGCACTTGCGCTTGCCGTGATGGTGTAGGCAGTGCTGGCATGGGGGTGCTTCGTGGGACGTTGGCGGCTGCAAACTATACGGATGGAGTATGTCCATCCCGACATCCCATCCGCTTTCGACGGTTACAAAATCGTTCACATCTCCGACCTGCATCTATCCACCTTCGACGACAATCCTAAACAATTACAGCGTTTTGTGGATAGCATCAATGCCCTTGAGCCTGACCTGATTTGCTTCACGGGCGACTTGGTCACCTTTGGCACGTCAGAGGCGGACCCCTACACTACGACGTTGCGGCGGTTGCAGGCCACAAACGGAGTCATCAGTGTCCTCGGCAACCACGACTTCCTTATTTACAACCGCAAGTTGGCAGATGACGAAACACGCGAAAAAGAAGTAAAGGCCATTACACGGTATGAACGCGAGCAGCTCGGCTGGCAGTTGTTGAGAAACGAGCACATCGTAATCGAACGCGATGGAGCCATGATGACCCTCATTGGCGTAGACAATACCGTAGGCAAAGGTCAGGGATTCAGCACCATCAATCGTGGTGACCTGTCGAAAGCCATGGCTGGCACCAAAGGATTCCGTATCCTCCTCACTCACGACCCTGGCCATTGGCGGTCGGAGGTACTCCCCAACTCTGACCTACCCTTGACCCTTAGTGGCCACACCCATTCGGCTCAGGTGCGGCTGTTCGGCTGGACACCCGCCTCGTGGATGTTCAAGGAGGCATGGGGTCGCTACGACGAGAACGGACAGACCCTCAATGTGAACGCCGGCCTTGGCTGCACATTGCCCATCCGTATCAACTGCCCAGCAGAGGTCACGCTGATTTCTCTTCATGGTACCGACTAACACCCTTGCAGGCATGGCTTCAACTTACTAATAGCAATTACGACAACAAAATTATCTCCTTTGCGATAGTTTTGTTTGCCGGCATTATAGATTTTTTTATTTTTGCGAAAATTATATCATAAACTACAATAAGATGACTAAAAGTAATATCGTTAATAAATCAACAAACACAACAAGATTCATTATGGCAACATTAATCGTCGCCACCATGTCGTTCGCTGGTTGCGAGCAGAGTGGCAGAACCAACCCGTCTCAACAAGCCAAAGAAACCCAATCTTCGGATAAGGATGCAACGGTGTATCTGACTAGAGAAATCTCCCCAGAGGCACTTGTTAGGATCTACAAGGCACTGGGAGTGGAAGCCACTGGTCGCGTGGCAGTGAAAATATCAACGGGCGAAGGCAGCAACCCTAACTACCTGAAACCCGAGCTCATCAAGGACTTGGTGCAAGGAGTTGACGGAACCATCGTAGAATGCAACACCGCTTATGGCAACGGACCTGGTGACGAGAAAGATGAGCGTAACAACTCAGCTGTCCACTGGGAAGTGATCAGGCGTCACGGTTTCACCAATTATTTCCCCGTCGACATCATGGATGAATACGATGAAATTCGGATACCCGTGAAGGATCAGTCGCACATCAAGTACGACATCGTGGGCGGACACATGGCCAACTACGATTTCATGATTGCCCTCAACCACTTCAAGGGACACCCCATGGGTGGCTACGGTGGTGCATTGAAGAATCTCAGTATCGGATGCGCCAGCAGCAACGGCAAAGCCTATATCCACTCCGCAGGAAAGATGGAGAAACTCGACATGGCCAAACTTTGGACACCCGAATTTATCGGCGACCAGGACGGCTTCCTCGAAAGCATGGCGGCAGCAGCTCAAGCCGTGACGAACTACTTCCAAAAAAAGCAGGGCATCATCTACATCAGCGTGATGAACAACATGAGCATCGACTGCGACTGCGTCGATCATCCTGCCCCTGTGAAGCTTGAAGACTACGGCATCCTCGCCTCCACCGACCCCGTGGCTCTTGACCAAGCCTGTGTTGACATTATCAACAATCAAAAGGTAACAGCCAAGAACGACCCCACCGACCTGCTGAACCGCATCGACAAGCAACATGGCACACACACCATCGAGCATGCCGAAACCATCGGCTTAGGTACACGCAAATATCACATTGTCAACATTGACAAGTAGAGTCCAATAACCTGACTGCAACTGAACTTCATCAAGCAGCTTGGCCAACAGCATGGCTATTCTGCTTAAGAAGTCTTATACTTTAGATTGTTAATTATGGCAAACCCTACTACGAAACAAGAGCTCAAGGCCTCCATGCAAGAAGGCTATGCGAAACTGATTGAACAAATCGGGAAGATGAGCGCGGACGAAGTCAATGCTCCGTTCAACTTCACCGCTGACCCAAAGAAATGCGGTGTCCGTTGGCAATATGACCGTTGCCTCCGCGACTTGTTGGTGCATCTTTACGAATGGCAGGTCTTGATGCGCATTTTCGTGCAAAACATCCGCGAAGGACGCCCAAAAGACTACCTACCTGACGCGTATCGCAAGAACTACCACGAGATGGACAAGATGATTGTGGAGCAGCACCAATCCACCTCATTGGAAGAAGCGAAAGAGCTCCTTGCACAGACCCATCAGGAAATGCTCAACCTGACCGATGGCTTTACAGACGAGGAACTCTTTGGCAAAGGCATCTTCAAATGCACCTATACCACCACGATGGCAGCCTATTTCGTGAGCGTCACCACAAGTCCGTATTCGCAGGCGGTAAAGTTGCTCAAAACGCATCAGAAAAATTGCACAAAATTGAACTAAAATGGAAGCAAAAGAACAAGTATTACAAGCCATGCGCGAAATTGGCACACCTGTCAACGCAGGTAAAATCGCTGAAGTCACCGGCCTCGACCGGAAAGTGGTTGACAAGGCCTTTGATGCTTTGAAGAAAGAAGGTGCCATCGTATCTCCTATCCGCTGTAAGTGGGAACCAGCGAAATAAACTATCTTTTCTTAAATACAAATCCTTCCTTTTCCCAAGCGGGCATTTCCCGTTCGACGATGATGCTGTAGAATCGGCCAAAGTCGACGGAGTCAGGAGAGGCATTCCAAGCCCGTTCGGCCACACCTAAGGCTTTGGGGAGCATTTGATATGTGGCATCATCGAAACTGCGGAGTTGCGACGACCAAAGTTGAGCCTGCACGCCAATGACGTCGCCTTTGTAGTCTTTGGGCTGCAAAGCAAAGGTCTTGCGCTCATCCACATAGCCTGCCCAAGAAAGGCCAATCTCATCGGAGGAATCACTATAAGCAAGGTCAAGGTAGGTGTAAGCAGCGGGCGAAAGCACCACGGGGAATCCTTCGATGCCATCGGTGTTCCAGACATTGAGGTAATACAACGAACGTTTGAGTCTTTCCTGGGTTGCAGGTTCCAAACCCCGAGCAATGTCTTCCCATCCCGCAAGGCGGATGTCACGTGCTTCAGCAAGGTCGAGCATATTGTTAATAAACAATTCTTTCATCTCATGACGGTCGTGGCCCGACCAAGCACCATCCGGCACCTCATCTCCACCGATATGGATGGCAGGCAGCGGCACGCCCGCCTCTTGGTGCAAGAGAATGACCTCGTCGAAGACCTTGCCATAAAACTTGTACACACTTGGCAAATCCACGCTCAGCACGTTGTCGGTGAAGTCCTGTGCCGACCAGTAGCGTGAAGTGTCGGAAGGGTCTTGCAAGCGGAAACTGCTATCGCCCGTGCGCCGTTCATAGGCCTGCATCGCCTTGATGGAAGCCCGTGAGTGGCCAGGCATATCGAACTCGGGAATCACCGCGATGCGGCGCTCCCACGCATAACGGAGGATCCGTTTGTACTCTTCAGATGAATAGTAAGTCACATTCCCGATTTTGCCATTGGCTGTAGGCTTAAGTGCCTTGGTCTCCTGTAGGTTCCAGTCGGGCAAGGCATGATACGCTCCATATTCAGTTAGTTCAGGAAAGTCTTTGATTTCCAAGCACCACGACTCATCATCAGCAATATGGAAATGCAAGGCGTTGAGTTTCCATGAGGCCATCAAGTCGAGGATTTTGAGCACTTCATTTACGCTCCTGAAGTCACGCACCACATCGAGCATGAAGCCACGATACTGGTAATCGGGCCAGTCCTCAATGGTCATAGGTTGCAAAGGATGTGGCAACTTGGAAAGTGTGGTCTGGGCATAAAAAGCTCCGTCCTCATCATCGGTTTCAATTTGGGGTCTTCCCTCCTCTACTATCATGATGCGATACCATCCCGCAGGATGTATTTCAGAGGCTTCCATCGGCTCTGAGCCGTAATGGATACGCTTGAGTTGCGGAATGATGTCGCCCGACCGGACCTCATCAGTGTAAGCGAAATTGGATACTTCTGTTTCAGGCATTTCTAAGAAGTGATACGTCACTTCCATCGGCTGGTCTTGCTTCCCTCTTTGTTGCAGGATAAATCCCGCAGGTGCCCATGAGTGTCTCGGCAACGGGCGTCCATAATATTTCAACGTTACTATGCCGCTCTTCGGGATGTCGATATACCATGTAGTTCCTTGATAATGATGCATCACTGGGCCTTCCACGAAGGTCTTGCCATCGAAGAGTTCCTGAAACCAAACGCGTGAATCTTTGGGCACATCATTGAGCACCAAGGTATGCAATGCCCGCCCGTCATCTTGACTGGTGCCTTCGATCCACACAGCTGTGGGGACACGTGAGCAGGCTACCGCAAACAGCAGGATGAATAGTAATTGTATTGTCTTCCACATGACACTCAGTTTTTTGCAGCAAATATAAGCAAAATCACTTAAACACCATCGCAAAAACCGTCAAGCTGCTATCGCTCTGTTCAAGGACGAGGTTGCCGTTATGTCTAACCATGATTTGTTTCGACAAACTCAAGCCAATGCCCGTTCCATTCGGTTTGGTGGTGTAGAACGGAATGAAGATTTCCTCGGTCTGGCGTAACGGGATGGCTTTCCCGTTGTTGGCCACACGGATGACGGTTTGGTCCTCCGAATTCAGGTCGGCGGTGATGCGGATGGAAGTGGCACCTGCCTGCACAGCGTTCTTAATCAAGTTGTTAAAGACCATCATGATTTGACCTTCATCGGCATAGATGAGCAGGTCTGGCGTGTTGGCTTGATAGGTCAAAGTGGCCCCTTGCTCCGCAATCTTGGCCTTGTTGAGGAGCAACACGCGGTCCATCAGTTCATCCACCATCACCGCCTTGCGGACAGGCGGCTGGGATTGTGTCATACTGCGGTACGACTCCACAAAACGGATCAAGTCCTTCGACGAGGCTGAAATGGTCTCCAGCCCTGCCTTCACATCAACGCCTTCCTCGGTGAGCAGGGCATCGCTCAAGGAAGCGATGGGCGCGACAGTGTTCATGATTTCGTGTGTCATCACGCGAAACAGCTTGTTCTGCGAGGACTCCTCGTTGGCTGCGTCGCGCCGCTCGAAGATACCCTTGATGCGGTTGAGGGCTCGGTTGAGTGCCGACTTCTCCTTGAAGTGGAAGTTCAGCTCGCCGTCCTCTAGGGCATCCATCATGAAGCCCACCTTTCGGGCATCGTTTCTATGCACGATGAGAGTCGTCACCACAATCGCTGCGACAACGGCCACCACCACAACCAATATCCAGATCCAGGCACTCATATTCCGTATTCCTTTAGGCGGCGGTATAAGGTCGGACGGCTGATTTTTAATGCCTTGGCCACTAGGGTCAGATTGCCGTTGTAGGTCTTCATTGCGTTGCGTATGACTTGTTCCTCAGCGCTTTCTAGGGTTTGGCTTTGCGGTTTTAGCTTATCTTCGTCCATCAGTTCCGAGGCGCGGAGTTGGAGGTCTGCGGCGCGTATGAGTTCCGCCTCGGAATAAATAACCGCCTTCTCTATACAGCCTTGCAACTCGCGGATGTTGCCGCTCCAACGGCAGCGTTTCAAGAGATTCATTGCCTCGTCGGAAAGACCTTGTGCCTTGCGGTGGTATTTCTCGGCATATTGCTTGACGAACATCTCTGCCAAAGTGACGATTTCGTCGGGACGCTCGCGCAAGGGCGGCAGGTGCAGCGTCACCGTGTTGATGCGGTAGAACAAGTCTTCGCGAAAACGCCCTTCCTTGACCATCGTCGCCAGGTCCATGTTGGTGGCACAAATCAGGCGAATGTTGATAGGGATGGATTTCGTGTCGCCCACCTTGGTGATGCTGCGGTTTTGGATGACGCGCAGCAGTTTGGCCTGCTGTGCCAGCGGCACATTGCCAATCTCATCGAGGAAAAGCGTGGTGCCATTGGCCTGCTCGAACTTGCCGATGTGGTCGGCATGGGCATCTGTGAAGGCGCCTTTCACATGGCCAAACATCTCGCTCTCGAATAAAGTGTCCGTGATGGCTCCGATGTCCACGCCCACCATCGGCTTGGTAGCGCGATTGGAAAGTCGGTGTATCTCGTTGGCCAGCACATCCTTACCTGTTCCGTTCTCGCCTGTGATGAGCACGGTGGCATCGGTGGGAGCCACTTTCTCCACCATCTCGCGCAGTTGCTGCATCGCTTCGCTCTCGCCCCAGCGCATCGCGGGTGCGGCATTCGTGTAGGGTGGACTCATGCGATGTGTCCCTACACGATGTTTCTTGCAAGCCTCTTCGAGTGTGGCAAGCAATTTGACATTGTCCCAAGGCTTCACCACGAAGTCGAAGGCACCGCGTTTCATGCCTTCCACGGCGAGGGCGATGTCGGCGTAGGCCGTGAACAGCACCACCTCCACCTCGGGGAAGTCGCGTTTCAGTTCCGAGAGCCAGAAGAGGCCTTCGTTGCCCGTGTTGATGTCGGTCTCGAAGTTCATATCGAGCAGCACCACGTCAGGCTTGAATGTCCGCATGGTCTCCATCAGCACCTTGGGCGAGGCGATGAGTTCCACCTCGGCGAAGCGCATGGGTAGCAATATCTTCAGTGCCGACCGGATGCCGGCGTTGTCGTCGACGACTAGGATTTTAGATTTGAGTTTGGACATTTCAGTTATTAGTTGTTCAGTTATTCAGTTGTCAGTTTTTTGACGCGGGACTTCGAGACTCGGAACACGGGACCCAAGTCGCCGTATTTCAAACTTTTCTCCTATCCAACCAAAGTTTCATCAACGGGTCGGAAATAGAATAGGTTTTTTCTTTTCTTGTAATAAGGTCGTATTCAAGCAATTTGAGAGCTGCTGATTGACTTGAACTTGGCGAACGCAAACGGTATTTTTTGTTGAATGCCGTGGAAGTGATGCCTTGCACCTGTTTTTCGGCATGGATGGCGTAAAGCAGTTCCTTTTGCGCTTCGGTAATATAGGCCAACTGTTCACGCAACCGAGAGTCATTCTCGTCAATATAATCCTCAATCAGCTGATTTACAGCTTCAACATCACATGTTTGGCCATTCGGCGTTTCGGAAAATGCATCCTTCATGATGCGTTGTACATACAAAGTTACGCCCATAAATACCTCATAAACATGTGAAAAGGCATCGGGGGCAAGGTCTTTCCCAGCCTCCCGAAAATGGCTGGTCGCGAAATCCAAATAGACATCATACTCAATCGGTTCCAATCGGAGCGATTTCGCACTTTGGAAAAACGGCCGCTTCGACGAGAAAAACATCTCTTCCATAAGCCGCCGCTGACTACCCGAAAACACAAAATTGGTGTTCGAAAGTTTCTGGATATGCGTCCTTAACAAAGCCTCGACATTCTTTTCAGGATAGCGCGTAATCTGTTGAAATTCATCAATAACGACAACACAACGCTTTTCGACTTTTTCAAGATAGCCGAAAATCTCCGCCAAAGTGTATTCCGGGTTTTGGACATCGCCCAACTTGACATCGAAAGTGGGCATGTTTTGGACGGTGTCGTAGCCGAAACTTGCGCTGAGCGACTTCAAAAAAGTGACAAACTGCTTGCGCAACTTCACGCTTCGGGTGGCCACATTGTCGAAAACCGCTGTTCCAAGAGCAAGGATAAACTCGCGGAAGGTCGTAGTGTGAAGTATATCGACCGAAACAGTGATATACTCATCTTTTATTTCCGGCTTCTCAAAAACGAAGTCGACAAGCGAAGTCTTCCCCATTCTTCGCGGCGAGGTCAGCACCACATTCATCTGATTATGAATCGATTTCTCCAAATCAGCCGTTTCCTTCACACGGTCGCAAAAGTATTCTGGAGCGATCTTTCCTGAAACTATGAACGGATTGATGTTTTTTACCATAATGCCTTGATTTTGGGGACAAAGATAATGCTTTTACTCAAATTACCGAAAAAAAATTACCGAAAAAACATAATTTTCGATTCTTACTCCTTCTTCAAAGCCTCCGCAGGATTCGTTCGCGCGGCCTTTAAGGTCTGCCAAAGCACCGAGAGGAAAGCCATCAACATACCAAGGATGACCGCCACGGCGATGATCCAACCGTAATGCTCAATGCGATAGGCGAAACGATCCAAATACCTGCCGCAGAACCAAATGGCGAGCGGGACACCAATAACTGCCGCGATACCAACCAAAACCATGTAGTCCTTCACCGTGCGCCACAACTCACGCTGGACGTTGCTGCCAAACACCTTGCGTACGGCGATGCTCTTGGTGCTTTGCTCGCTGTAATAGGTGCTCATGGCCACGAGGCCGAGCAAGGAAATCAGCACCGAAAGCAACATGAACAGTTCCAGCAGGCGCATGGCCATTTTTGCAGGTTGCAGCAACAAATTGTTAAGGTCTTTCACATAGCCGTTTTGCGCTGGTTCCACGTAGGTGCCGTTCTTTTCCTCGGAATAGTCGGCGTAGGCTTGGAGAATGGCCTTTTCTGTTTCCTTGTAATCGCCTGAAACATCAATCATTACGCCATTACCCCAAATCAAGTCTTCCGCACGAGCAATGATGACCGCCGAAAACTGGTTGGGTTCAGAAGATGCCGCCGAGCGCGTCGGGATGTCCTCATAGATTCCGCCCACGGTCTCGGGGTTGCTGCCGTTGATATGCATATTGCGTGTGTAATAATGTGCCGTTGAGTCGCTCAAAGCGAGTTTTTCGGCCAAAGTCCTTGACATCCATACCGAATTGGTTCGTAGTCCGAAATCTTCAACAACTTGCAAATCAAGCATATTGAAATATGTTTCATCGCATAAGATAAGTTGCATGTTCACCCTTTCGCCTTCGGGCGTGGTTACAGTGGTACCCATATTCATCTGCCCAGCAAAACCGCGACCGTAGCCCACTGCATTTACATTCGGGATCTTTTCCAAACGGTCGATGAGCGGCGCAATATCAGAATAATCTTTTACCCAGCATTGCAGCGAATACAAGCCCTCTAAACGCATGTTGGTGGGACGGTTCATCATGTGACGCATCTGCACTTCCATCAAAATCGCCATGGCAATCAAGACTATGGTGACTGTGTTTTGGAACACAATGAAAATCTTGCTGAACACTCTTTTGGTTTGAAGCCGATAGGTGCCACGCACCACGTCAATCGGTTCGAAACGCGAGGCAATGGCGGCTGGCGCGATGCCCGACAGCACGCCCACCAACACTATGGCTGCAAGATAAACTGCCACAACGCCCACCGTCCAGTCGAATCGGATCAGTACAAACTGCCCCAATGATGCATCGATACTCATATCGCCGCCCCCAACGTTTTTCAACAAACCGTTGATCATCGGGAACAATGCACATGCTAATAGGAACGCCAACACAAAACAAACCGCTGTAAACAACACGGATTCAAGAATATACTTCATGACAATTCTCCCTTTCGTGGCACCGTGAAGCCGCCTTGTGGCCATTTCCTTGGCGCGTTTTCCCGAAAGGGCCATGTTGAGGTTGATGTAGTTGAAAATGGCCGAAACGAGCAGCAGCAACACCACCACGGTCAGTGTTTGCATCACCGGCTTTTTACCTCCTTTGAACATCCATTGGTTCTCATTGAAAAAGACTTCCGGCAACGTGTAAATCGGCATGGCACTCACGAAACCATCGGAGTAATTAGGCAGTCCGACCTCCTCGACCTTCTTTGCAAATTGCTCACGGTCAGTGCCTTCACGGACTTTAATCAAGGTCATATATTGTCCAATGGAACTGAAAGGCTTTTGGTTGGGCAATGTGTTAAACTTGGGGTTGAGCAGCACATCGGAGTTAGGCATCATTGAGTTGGGTGCATCCTTGAAAACGCCGCAGACCATGCTTTCGATTTTATCATCGAAGTAGGTGATTCGGATGGGCTTGCCGACGGCGTCGCCGTTGAAGGCGCGGTTGGCAAGCGACTCGGAAATCAAGCAATGTCCGTTGATGCGGTACTCGTCCATGCTGCCGTCAAGTAAGGTCAAACTGCGGAAAAGATCAAAAATTTCAGGGTCGGCCTCGGTAATGACTGCACTGACAGGCTGCTCGTCGCCGACGGTGATGTAGCCGTCATAGTCAGAGCCAGAAATGCGGGCCACAGTTTCGGCTTCGGGAAGTTTGTCCTCAAAAACGGCTTTATCCCACCACGATAACGACATATAATCTTGGTTTCCAACGGCATAAACCCTATTTCGATAAGGGTTGCCGTAGGCCACGGAATACTGTTGATACACATAATTGCCAATCAAGATGACGAAGGCAATGGAAACGATGAGACCGATGGCCTCAATGACGGTGTAGAGTTTGTTTCTTGATAGGAATTTGATGTAACTTGACATATCGTTGAATCGATGATTGTTGAACTGTTGAATTGTTGTAGATCGTATGTCATAATCCGTGCCAAAATTACAAAACAATATAAATCAGCAAGATACAATTTTACCATTTTGTAAAAGTGTAAAGTTTCTTTACAATGGGTGTAAAGAAACTTTACAGTGAGGACAACATTCGGCCTCTTTGACCTCAATAAATCAACCCGACCATCCAAAGCGGCAATTTGTTGCCATGAGGCGATTCGATGTCATCGGCCAAGATATAGGAATTGGGCAAATCGGCAATCTGGTCAAAGGTCTTGCCTTCGCCACCGACTTCAAATGTCCACTTCCCGTCCACCTTGAAGTCGCCCTGCTGCTTACCGTACTCCACCTTATGGCTATAACTCAACTGATTGACGGCAAAGCACTCACGCACCGTGCCAATCTTCACTGGTGTGGTTGCCAAAGCATAAAGAAGGTTGGGGTTTTCAAGATAAATCTTGTCGGGCTTCTGCATTTTCTTCACGGAAACGAGGTCGCTGTAGAGCAGATGGATAAGTTTCGCGTCGGCTAAATGTCCCAGATATTCAATGACTGTGTTACGCTGTAACTCAATCATCGAAGCCATCTTGGAGATGTCCACATCGAAAGGAACCTGCTGCGCCAAGACATTCAACAGCGCCTTGACCTTCCTGCAATTGCTCGGATTCACCTTGCGAAGCTGCGGCAACTCGACATCGATGACATAGTTCGTCACCTGCTCAATGAGCGGATAATAATCGATGGGGTTCTTCAGATAGAAAGGATAATACCCGTACTTCAGGTAGTCGTGGAAATGCTGCAACGGACGACACTTGCTGTTCACTTCAGCCGCGATTTCCTTGGCAGCAGCCAGTATCTCTTCCAACGAATGGCAAGGCAGAGGAATACCTTTATAGAATTGGAGATATTCCCTGAACGAAAGCCCGGGCATATAATAGCCGCGGCAGCGGCGCGAAAGGTCGGCGTCGCCGTCAATCAACTTCAGCAACGACGAACCGCTCAAGATGATTTGAAGGTTGGGATAGGTATCGGCCACCTCCTTCACTTCGCGGCTCCAATTTTCGTATTTGTGCGCCTCGTCGAGCACCAGCAACTTGCCTCCATGTTTGTAGAACTTCTCGGCGACCTCTAAAATAGTATGTTGGGTGAAATAAGAGAAATCAAGGGAGCAATACAGGGCCGCCTCGCTACCGATACCATATTGTTGCCTGATGTATTGCCTCAACAAAGTCGATTTGCCCACGCCTCTCGGTCCCCGTATGCAAAGCATAGGAGCCTCCCAATTGACGTGGTTGATGAAGTTTCTCACAACCCCCATATTGGTGGCATTGAGCAAGGCATCTTGTTTCTCAAATAACTGTTCCATAGCGCTTTAGTTTTATTTGCTTTTTACAAAAAGCATTTTTATTATATTTTTGCTTTTTATAGAAAGCAATTCTTACTTAATTCTGCTTTTTACAGAAAGCAAAAATAGGTATTTTTTGGATACCGTGCACAAAAACCATCATTTTTTACCTGATTTTTTCATTTTTATCCTCTCTGCAACACCTCTGTAATCCTCTTGCTACAAATGGCCTGCACCACGCCAGAAACAATCAGCGAGAGGAGCAGGAAAGCCGCGAAGAACGACAACACGGCCACCGTCAGCACGAGGGGGACGGACACGCGATAGGCAAAGCCTTGCAGCCATTGCAGCGAGAAATAGACTGACAACGCTGTGGCCGCAATGACGGGAAGAATGTACATACGCAATCGGGTTTTTAGGTAATGCCCTTGCACCTCTCTGGTGCTGGCACCAAACACCTTGCGCACCGCCATATTGAGCGACTCCTGATGCAGATGATAGGAAACGACACCAAAGAAACCGAATAAAGCCAATAGCATAGCCGCAAGGAAATACAACAACGATAAGTGCCCGACCTGACGCTCCTCACGGTAGAGTTCCTTCTCGCCCAAAAACGAATAGGAAAAGACATCGGTATAGTTGATGGAACGTATCGTTTCTTGGATATAGGCCAAAGTTTGCTGCCGGTTTTCGGGCGCGATTTTCACCACGACATTCGGCAGCCTTTCTGGATAATAGTACATAATGAGCGGAGCCACAGCGCTGCGCATGTCGGAGAAATGGAAGTCCTTCACCACTCCGACAATCGCACCTGTTCCAAACACAGCCATCGACATTTCCTTGCCGACAGCATCCTCCGCGCTCCAGCCCATTGCCTTGGCAGCCGCCTCGTTGACCACATATTGCCATTGCCCCGTGTATTTTCCGTCAAAATAATCGTCCACATTAAGGTCTTTGCTCAAATAATCACCAGCCAGCAACTCCATCCCGACCATTTCCTGAAAATAGCCATCGGTAACAAGCCCTTGAAAAACAGCATCGTTTCCTTCTGTTTTTCCTGACCAATTCACATCTCTAACAGAACCATGTGATGCGGAAAAATCGCCAAAACAAAGTCCCACACTTTGGATGTTTGGGTTTTTCATCAGTTCGTTGCGGATGGAGCCCACTTTGTAGCATGGTGTTTGCAAACTATTGAGTGACACAATGTTGGAAATATCAACCCCCTTGTCGGAATGGCGCATGAACGAGAGTTGCAATAAGGTGACCAGGGTGAAGACCGCCGCTAACGAAGAGAGACCCACCTGAAGCATCGAACTCGCATTGCTGATCCGAATGCCTTTCAAGTGGCGCATCTTGCCTTTCAGCACATCGGCGAAGGCTACGCTGCGCAAGCAATATTGCCCGAAAAGGCTTGATGCCAAGGGCAACAGCGCCAAAAGCGCAAGGCAGAAAAAGAGCAGCCATTTGTCGAAACGCAATTGCACGGGCACGCCAATCCACGACTGGAACGCGGGCAGCACCCCCCACACCGCCAACAAGGAAAGCCCCATCGCCACAAGGGTGATGAGCAGGGTTTCCAATATGTTGCCCGAAAAAATCCTGAACTCGCTGCATCCAAACACCCGCTTGACAACCCTGTTTTTGGTTTGCTGCACCGAATACGACACATCGAGCGTGGCGCAATTCACGATGGTGACCGCCACGATGAGCAGGATGCCAAAGATGATAATCCAGACATAGGAGGCGTTGCCGTTGTTCTCGCTGGCTGGGTCGACGAAATCGGTGTGCAGGTGTATGTCGTACAAAGGCTGGAACTCCAACCACGCCTTTCGGTCGTATCTTTCCTCTTGGATGTTGGCCAACTGTTTCATCTCCGCCTTGTTGAACAGCGCGTTTTCCCTCAGTTTGACGTAAATCGGCTGGGTTTCAATGATATTGCGATAAAGGTTCAGTTCGCCGCTGCTCAACGGCACCACTACCTCGAAAGGCAAGTGTGTGTTGGAGGGCACCTCCACCACCAAGGCGACAGTGTAAACGGTCTCAATGCCCATATACGAATAGGCCAAGGGTTTCCCTAATGCCGATCCGTCATAGAGTTTCTGCGCCATCTCCTTGGAAATGGCTACCTCGTTGGGCTGCAAAATGTGATGCGGATTGCCTTCCACGATGGGATAAGTAAATACTTTGAAGAAATTGTCGCTGGTCGTCAAAGCCTTCACTTCAATGGACTCATTGCGCTCCATTTCCCTAACGGTACACGGATTCTGGGTGGTGCGGTATTGCGAATACGCTGCCACACATTCCTCCACCTGCGGCACGGCGGCAAGAAGGTCCTCGCGCAACTGGCAGACGGCACCAGGGTATTTTGTTCCAGTGGCCTTGTCCACCGAGACCAAGCGGTAAATCCGGTCGCCGTCCTCGACAAAACGGTCGTAGGAAAACTCGTGTAGCACCCACTGGAACAGCAAAGTGGCCGCCGTAATGCCAATCATCAAACAAAAAGTGTTGATGAGGAAATGCTTGTGTTTGGGTCTAAGAATTGAATTGTTCATACTGTTGTTATTTCAATTTGATGAGATAAAAATGTCAAATAAGGAAATGAGAAAACAATCTTTATGCCAAAATTGTACAATAATATGAATCAACAAGATATGATTTTACCATTTTGTAAAAGTGTAAAGTTTCTTTACAGTGGTGTAAAGAAACTTTACACTGAACACGTCTTTCTGACTCGTCGTAGACATAATGAATATGAAACATAATAGTGCCTATTTCAAAAAAGATTGTTATTTTTGCACTCAAGAAAACGAATTGGATATGACGACATTGCAATTAAACGAAGCCTTATTCCATGAGCTGAACATCATCGTTTCTGATGAGGAAATGATGAAAGAAGCCATAAAGGCACTCCGGCTCATTGTCCTGAATTGGGGAAAAATCGCTCCCGAAAAGAGCGAAGAAGAGCATGGAGTGGGACTCCCTGATGCCATCAAGCAGATGCGAGGTGTGGTGGCATTTACTCCAGAAGAAATCGATAGCGACGACCGACTTTTATATCTCCACAGCAAATGAGACGAGTTTATATTGACACCAATATTCTGATCGATTTTGTTGAAAACAGGCCAGGGGCTGATGCCGCCGAAAAGGTTCTAGAAAACGGCGCTAACAAGGTGATTTCCCTTTTCGCATCCCCTTTGACATTTGCCAACATGGCCTATATTTTGGGAAAACGCTTCGATAAGGAAAAACTATATCCGATGCTTGACGCTCTGGAAAAACAAATAGAGGTTCTTCCCATGGACCGAGACCAATTACGCAAAGCCATTGATTCACCGTCGAAAGATTTTGAAGACATGCTCCAATACCAATGCGCCTTGGCTGGCAACTGTGATGTCATTCTTACCAGAGATGCCAAAGGTTTTTCCGAGTATTCGCTTATTCCTCTTATGTCAGCCGACGAATTCATCAATTTATATGTTTAACTAAGGATTGCATGAAATCGAAGATTAGCCACAAAACCAAATTGACGGAAATCCGTCCCATTCGTGCAATCCGTAGTTTTCACTGATCATTCCTTCTTCAACGCCATCACTGGGTTCACCCTCGCCACGGAGACGATTTGCCAAAGCACGGAGCCGATGGCGATGACAAACGACAGCACCACCGTCACCACGAAGATCCACGGATACAGGTCGATGCGGTAGACGAAGTCCTCCAAATAGCGCCCGCAGACCCAAACCGCTATAGGGATGGCGATGACATTAGCGATCAGTATCATGATGATGTATTCCTTCAGGTTGCGGCGAATCTCGCTCTGCATCGTGCCGCCAAACACCTTGCGGACTGCGATGGTCTTCTCGCGCTCGGAGGCGAAATGCGTGCTCATGGCAACGAGACCCAGCAGCGACAGCAACACCGCCACTGCCATGAACATATCCACAAGGCGCATTTTGTTTTTGGTTCCCTGCAAATCTTGCAACAGCATATTGTCGATAAAGTCGGCAGAGGCTTCCCAATAAACGGATTTCTTACTCATGTGTTTATCATACACCCCCATGATGGTCTTACGCGCCTCTGCATGATCGCCCACAACCTCCAGCACAGGAGAATACGTCACGCCTCTAAACATCGGTTCCTTCCCCACTATCTGCACCGCACCAAAGGTCTCGTCCACCACATGCGCCGCGTCAGTAATGGCAAAATCCCCCACCACACCGCACAGGTCATAACCGACATTCCGCTTGTACCAAGCGCCTAGCGAGTCAGGGTTGAAGTCCTCCATCGGAATCCCCAACTGGCTTTCCAACAGACCCTGCGTCAACAACCATTGACGTTCATCCAGCTGGCCATACATCGCCTTGATGTCAAAGCCAAACATATCGAAAGCCGTTGTATCGCACATCAGGTATCTCACTTGAATCCAATTGCCAGGATCGTTGAGACGTTTCCAACTTGAACCCATACGGGCACCTCCCGGATAACCGTAGGAATGGCCCATCCGCTTCACGCAAGGCAAGGCCAGCAGGTCGTTCTCAAAGGCCTCGTCACCCGATAAGATGGACTCGATGAAAAACAGGTTTTCGGTACGGCACCCGACAGGCCTTCGCTCCATGTGGCGCATCTGCACCTCCATCGTGATTACCAAGGCAATTAGCACGATGGCGATGACATTCTGCAAGACGATGAACACCTTCGAGAGCACCATCTTGTTGCGAAAGCGGAAGGCGCCAGTCACCACATCGATAGGCTTGGCTCGCGACACCACTGCAGCAGGGATAATGCCTGCTAACAGCGCCACCACGACCACCATCAGCAGATAGGCAAGCAAATAGGATGGTGAAAGCAAAACCTTTACACCAATATCACCACCCAACAGGCGGTTGACTAGCGGTGCGAGTGCCTCAGCCAGCAAGATGCCCAGCACCATGCACACCGTGGTAAACGCCAACGACTCAAGCAGGTATTTCCCGATGATTCGGCCTTTGGTGGCTCCGTGCAATCGCCGTGTGGCCATCTCCTTGGCACGTTTGCTCGTCAAAGCCACATTGAGGTTGATGTAGTTGAATATCGAGGAAATCAGCAGCAACAAACCTACCGCCAACAGGCTGCGCATCATGGTCTTGTCGCCTTTCTTCAGGTTGGTGCTGGCATCGCTATAGAGTATTTCATCCAGTCGAATCAACGTCAGATCCTTAGACTCGATGGAAAAATCGCTGCCCAATATTGTCGTATAGAATGTCTGACAAGCTACAACCATCTTCTCCCGCAGCACCTCTCGGTCCGCATTGGGATGCGATTTCACAAAGAACCACACGTTTTCAAACATGTTGGCGGGTCGCATCGGACTGTTGAATCCACCGAGGAACGATCTGTCATAGGTGAGGTCCACATTGACAATCACGTCGGGCATAACATCGAAAAGCGAGGTGCCCAAGTCAGTGAACACACCCGCTACGGTGAAGTCATGTGCCAAAAGATGGATGGTCCGTCCCACGACCTCGCCGTTTTCCGATAGGGCTTGCGCCAGTTTTTCCGATATGAAAGCCGTCAAAACATCGTCAATTTGTTCGGGTTTGCCTTCTGATAACTGGACAGGAAAAAAGTTAAAAAAGTCACGGTCGCAGCCCAACACGCTTGGCATTAGCATTAACTCATCTGCCTTCATCTCTGTGCCATAGATGAAGCCACACTCGGTGATTGCTTCAATTTCAGGGATGCTTTCCCCTATGCTCTTCTTCATCCCGTATTCGAACAGGGTTATGTCATTCAAAGCCACACAATATATCTCCTTTCTATGTGGGTTTTCACGCGTGATGGCGATATGTTGTGTCACATAGCAGAAGATGATGACCACGAAGGCGAGGCTCACGGCCAAGCCCACCGCCTCGATGACGGTGTAGAGTTTGTTTCGGGAGAGGAATTTGATGTAACTGCTCATTACCGTTTAATTGTTGATTGTTTAACTGTTTATTTGTTTAATTGTTGTAGGTTGTGTGGCATAATCCGTGCCAAACTTGTAAAACAATATGAATCAACAAGATACAATTTTCGCTTTTGTAAAAGTGTAAAGTTTCTTTACAGTGGGTGTAAAGAAACTTTACAATCTATTTTTCCAATAGTTCTTTGCCAAGCGATTGAGTCCATCGGTGTCAACAGGTTCCAAGATGATTTCTTCGGGTTCGAGATCCAAGAGAAACTGCATATAGTTCGGAAGTGTCAACAAAGGGCCTTCACGACCAATATTGAAATCGCCGAATTTTACGGCATGGTATACATGGTACTTTTCAGGATGCTTCAGTGCAGTTGAAAGGCTTTTTGCTTTGGCTGTCTTGGCTTTGACCTCAACGGGAACACATTCTCCCTTGTAACTAACCAAAAAGTCCAGTTCCATGCCAGATTCCTTACGGTAGTAGTACAGATTCTGCTCTTTTTTATGGAGTGTATCAGCCATCAAGTTTTCAAAGATAGCCCCTTTGAAACCGCCCAAGTTCCCTTGTATAATGTCATTTCGAGTGGAACCGCCAAGCATGGTGACAAGCAAGCCAATGTCGGTGATATACACTTTGAAGACGGATTCTATGGCATTACCTTCCATGGGCAAACCCGTTGCTTCTGTGTTATAACAGCGACGAATCATTCCAGCATCTTTTCAAACGAATTAACGCTGCAAAAATACACTTTTCCAAATGAAAAAACAACTACCTAACCCGTTTTTCTGAACGAATAATTGGATTATAACCCACTTTTCTGAACGAAAGTCGTACTGCTTCCTAAAAATAGACAAGTACATGTTGTTGTTTTTGTCACAAAACCCGCAAAACCGTCAAAACACTTTTTGCAAGGAAAGTAGCCAACTGACTTCTTTCCGGCGGCAAGGCGGTTGCAGCGCCGCACCTGAAATGATTGAGGTTTTGCATTGTTTTGTGGGTTTTGTGATTAAAATTATTCACTCCTCAACGACTTCACTGGATTCATCGTTGCCGCCCGCAGACTGCGCAAGGTGACCACCGCTATCGTTACAGCCAAGACGGCCAACAGAGCGAGGGCAAACACCCAGACATGCAGCGGCACCTGATAGGCAAAGCCTTCCAAATAACGCCGCATGATGACGATGCTCACGGGCACGGCGATGACGAAGCACACCAACACAATCTTCACGAAGCGCGAGTTGAACATCGCCAAAACCTGCCCCACCGTGGCACCATGCACACGACGGATACCGATTTCCTTGCGGCGGTGCTCCGTCTCGAACATCACCAAGCCGAACACACCCATCAGCGAGATGACGATGGCCAAAATCGTGAACAGATTGACCAACTTCGAGAGGTTTTGCTCCTTTTTGTATTGGTTTTCAAGGGCTTGTTCAAACGGTCTCATCCAAACCGAAAAACCGTCGCCTAATGTCGGGTCGAGGTCGTTGAGGGTTTTTATTGAGCGTTCCATCAACGCTTGGGTATCAACGCCGGCTTCGGTACGGATGAACAGCCTCATGCACGGACTCCACGGCTCCTTGCCATAGACATAGAATGCAAATGGACTAATCTCATCGCGCAAAGCAGAGAAGTTGAAGTCCATGCAAATACCGGCAATCTCGGCAGGGGCATCTTTATGACCCCAGATTCTGTCTTCAGTGGTGATGCCGTATATTTTCTGAGCCGTCTCGTTGATGATATAGACTCCGTTTTCCGATTGCTCGTCGGCGGGAGTAAAGTCGCGGCCTTCCACAATATCGATGCCCATAAAACGCAGGAAGTTCCAAGAAACTGGATAAACCTGCCATTGCACATAGTTGTCATTGAACGGACGGCTCCAGGCCATACGGCTGTTGGCCACAAACGGGCCGTCGCCCCATGCGATGTCCTTGATGTCAGCATCTGTTTTCAACTGATTCTCGACAGTTTCACGGTTGTTGGCGAGTTCCCGTGTCACATGCGACTGAAGTAGGTATTCCTGGTTGAAACCCATGTCGTGATTCATCATGAAATCGCGTTGCTGATGAACAAAAACTGCACAGATAATCAGCACGATGCTCACGGTGAACTGCAAGCCTATCAAGCCGATGCGGAAAGCCTTGCCTTTCTGCGTGGTGCCGAGTGTGCCTTTCAAGGCAAAAGCGGGATTGAACGAGGTGGAGA
>Ga0247611_10001092_pt1 | contig 50153 bp, 51 predicted proteins | sample 177DNAGHGhighgp2_FD_192422 | JGI IMG/M metagenome (GOLD analysis project Ga0247611, IMG submission 192422) | Sheep rumen microbial communities from Palmerston North, Manawatu-Wanganui, New Zealand - 1770 DNA GHGhigh gp2 | ecosystem: Host-associated > Mammals > Digestive system > Stomach > Rumen... | reverse complement strand
CGAAGCATGAATAATTGAACTTGTCATTGACTTGAATTAAATATGTTATAAAATTACAAACAAAAACGAGAATATTTTTCCCGCTAATGTTTAGAAAAATTTGAGACATTTTCGCAAGTTATTGACACATAATTAAATCAAGTTTGTGATTATCAAGCGAAAATTTTCCAAACATTGTATCATAAATAACTAGGTGATTATATATGAAAGAAAAAAAATAAAAAATAATATAGATCAATAAAATAAATATCAAAAAGCAATATAATTAATAGTCAAATAATAGTATTAAAAATAAACACAAAAAAACTATCTAATTATAGTTAGATAGTCGAGTTTTACATAATAGAAAATATATTTATTATCAGTAAATATAAATCTACTATACTTGTCAAAATGAGTTTTCTTTCTCAAAAATAGCATTTAACATAGAGTCTAGCAAAATTTAATCCTATAACATTGTCGAATGTCTTAGTAAACTAAAACTTCAACTGCTTACGCTTCCTATGTTAATCATATTCTATCAAAAAAAGAATAAAAGGTCAATTCATTTTAAAAAAAAAGTGATGAAATTCATCACTAAAATAAATCATTTTCAGAAACATTTATATTTCCATCAATTAAACCATCATCAGAATCATCATCTGCTAAACTTTCATCAATTTCTGCTTCATATGAAGTAACTTCATCATCTCCAACATATTCAACATTAGCTTCAGATATATCATCAATCCCTGAATCATTTTTTAAAGATACAATAAAATCTCTTAAATCTTCAGGAATTTCTCCATTACTAAGTGAAGTCCTTAAAGACTCAACTTTTCCTTGAACATCTTCTAATTCTGAAATATTATTAGTTTCAACATTTTCATTTAAACTATCATTTTCATCCAAAGTAACCATAAAAACCCCTTTAACTCTTTCCCCAAGTTAATACCTTTGAATAATTACTTTCACATTTTTTCTTTAAATCATCAAAACGTATATACTTAGTATGTAAATCTAATAATACAGAACTAGATGGTTTATCTGCTTGCTGAACCTTAATAGCATCATAACATATTGCCTTATATATTTCAGCCATCCTTGCTATACGAAAATGAGCATTAGCACATGCACGACAAGTAGAACAATACCATGCAAAAGCACGAGACCCATTCCAATATGACTTTCCCTTATTTGCAGTTGCACTTGTTTTTATAGAATTAAACAAAGTAACATTTTTATTTTCAGCATCTACAAGTTTTGGATAAATTTTATTAACCATTTCTAAAACTTTTTTAGGATTAGTTTTTTCAGCCATAATATATTTCTCCTTTCAAAAATAATAATTATAATAATCCTTTTAAAGCTTCTAGCGCTTTAATTGTTTCTTTTGAAAGATTTGTTTCTTTCATAAGAGTATCAATTGCTGCAACCCATGCTTTCTTTTTAGCAGCTTGTCTAATAGCATCAATATCTTTATTTGCCCATGACTTCAAATTGTTTCGTCTATCATTAATTTGATTAACTTGAGCTTTAGTTGTAGTAACAAGTTTACTCAAAGAATTTAATCTCTTTGCATCCATAAAATTTTTATAATTACTTACATCAGAGCTCATCTGTTTTTGTATGGAAGTCAAACTAGAAGAAACACCATTAAAAGCATTAGTAATTTTAGATAATTGCGCATTAAATCCCTCAGAAACTTCAATTGTAGATTTACTTACAGTTGAAAGCTTAAAATTACTATCTGGATAATTATCAATACCCAACAACTTAACCGTAGCCATATTCTATCCTCCAATCATAACATTATAAATAAATTGTACAATAAATAGTTATATTTTTCAACTAAATTTGATAAAAATTAAACATTTAATAAAATATTAGCAAAAAGCGTTTCATAAAGAAACGCTTAATAGAAAAACTAATTAAGAAAAATAAGTTAAACTAACATAACTTTAGATCCATTTCTCAGACCTGAAAACTTAATAATATTATTCTGATTTATTACTTTTCCATATTCATCATACAAACAAGCGTTATAATTAATCTGATACGAATGTTCTGTTAATTCAAAAATAGATTTTTGGATTAATTCTATTGCATCTTTTACAGAAATATTAATTGGTATCAATAAATCATATTGATTTTCTAAACATAATACAAAAACACTTACTAATAACTTGTTCATTTTATTTCAAACTCCTTATCTAACATATTTAATATCAGATGCTCGACCATTTTCAATACTAATTATTGTATCATCTCCAATTGTCCCAAAGTCCATTCCATTTCTAGACTCAAAAACAACTTGTCCATCAAAATTATTACCAACCCAAATTCCTGACAAACCATCAAAGTAATCAATTAAATCACCATTTTTCAAATCTTCCGAATTCGAAGATAAATCATATATAATAAATTTAAAATTATTATTGTTACGTGAAAGATTTATTAAATCTGAAACAGAGAAAACATCTTCATTAGAAGTACTATTAGAACGTTCTTTTAACTTTCTATTTAAAACACTAAAATTCAAAACTAAAACAACAAATTTTTCATTACTAGCCATATTATTATATTTTAAAATATTATTTCTTAATGCTAATAAAACCTTAGAAAAACCATTATTATATATTTTTATATTATCACATTGATTTATAGTAATATTTTCAAAAGCATTTAAGATAATCATTTTGGTATCAGGTATATGAGTTATTACTTTTTGAAAACCATATAAAAATTTAGTAAATGAAGTAACCCTATCTGAAGATATAACAGTAACTAATTTATTAAAATTATAAAAAGCAATTTGAGCAGTCTTTAGACTAATACCTAAAGGAACATAATCAAAAGAAGACACATATTTCTCAACTAAATCAAAAGTAACAGTTTCAGGTATTCTAGGAACAGGTAAAGCCCTAGATTTTAAATAAGAATTAAGCTGAATAATAATATTTTTTAAATAATTCAATTCATTATCTGGTTCAAAAAATAAACATGTTTGAAATTCATAGCCCTCACCATCAATATTAACAACCCCTCGACCAGGATTCTTTTTTATAACTGGATACTTATTAAAGAAAGTATGATAATCATCTTGATCAGAAACATTAAGCATAATAAACTGACTAAAACACTGTTCCGCAGAATAACCTAAAGAATTAGACGTATTACCTGAAATAATAAAATTTATACCATATTTAGAAGAATTTCTAGCTAGAGGAATAATATGTTCTTCTAAAAAATAATCAAAATTTTCTTTAAAAGTATCAATATCATATAAAAATACAAGAATATTAGGAAAAGGAGATTTCTTTTTTTTCACATCACTTAAAAAGTCCCCACCTTTTTCAGAATAATATTTTTGCCTTTTAGCAATTTCTAGTTGTAACATAAAAACCAAAAAAGACAATTCATCTTTATCAGTAATGGTTAATACATCACCTACTTGTGGAGCCTCTGCAAACTTTTTTAATTTTTCTGCTCCCATATCAAGAATATAAATATTTACTTCTTCACTATTATGATTAATTATGGTAGATGAAATAATAGTAGAAAATAATGTGCTTTTTCCGCTTCCACTATTACCAACAATATAAGTATTTCCCCCAAAAGTAAGTGGCAATGTCACCAAACCTTGTCTTTGTGCTTTAGGGTCATCATACTCTCCAATTACAGGATTAATATTAAATAATTCTGTATTGGGATGATATTTAGCAATTAAACGATTATATAATAATATTTCAGGTATATTATCCAACCACAATTGATGATATTTATAGTTTCCTTTTTTAGCAACATCAATTAAATATTTAACAATGTTTGTAAGTTCTTCTCCTAAAGATTGTTTTGAATCTCTACTTGTTTTTGTAATAGTATAATTGGCATTCTTATATACCTCCCCAAGAGAATTAATAAAAGATAATGTATTATCCAATTTCGAAACAGCACGATCAGAAGGAATATACTCTACACCAGAATAACCAGACTGAGCCATAACATAATACTCATCATAACCAATTTGTAAATAAAATCTACCAGATTCTTTTAAATATGCAGCATCTGGTTTTCTAAGCATTTCACTACTATCCTCAGCCGTTTGAACTTTACAACAAATCTTAAATTTAGAATTTGACCAAACTTGATCATCAACAACACCACTAGGTTTCTGTGTTGCCAATATTAAATGAATTCCCAAACTACGCCCTATACGAGCTGCGCTGACAATTTCATCCATAAACTCAGGTTGCTGTTGCTTTAATTCAGCAAACTCATCACAAACTATAAACAAATGTGACAAAGGTTCTTCAATCTGACCATCTCTCACTAAAGCTTGATATTTATAAATATCAATAGTCCCTGTATTTAAATTTTCTTTTGCACGATTAAATATAAATTGTCTTCTTTGTAATTCACTTTTTATAGAAACTAAAGTACGATTCATTTCAGAAGTATCCAAATTTGTTATTGTTCCAATAAGATGTGGTAATTTTACCCCAGTTTTACGATTTTCGAACGCCCCAGCTAAACCTCCACCTTTATAATCAATAAGAACAAATTGAACTTCATCAGGACTATAATTAACAGCAAGTGATAATAAATACGTAATAATTATTTCACTTTTTCCTGAACCAGTCATACCAGCAATCAACCCATGAGGCCCATGCTTCTTCTCATGCAAATCTAAATATAATATATTCCCAGAAGAATCTATGCCAATAGGAGCAGCTAAAGTATTAACAATTTGTGAATTTTTCCATCGATCAAACGAATTCAATTGTTCAACATTGCCGACATTATACATCTCTAAAAAACCAAATTTATCAGGTAAAGTAATTTCAGAATTTTCTATACTAATTTTTATAGGTATATTAGCAAGCCTACTTAAACAAATTGAATAATCAATGTTATGATCAGAGAATTCAGGTAAAAAAGAAATAATATCTTTTTCCTCCATATCACTTTTAAATAAAGTTGCACTAGAAGAAGAATAATCACAAAAATAATTACAACCATCAGGAACTTCAGTAAGTTTTGAAGCAAATACAACTAAACTAAATCCATAATTACTCTTTGAATGTAAAACATCATTTATTATTCTAATATTTCTATATTTGTTAATATTATCACAGATAATTACAAAATATGGATAAAAATTAGATTGTTCAGCTAAATTAGAACGCTTAGAAAAATACTTGTATAATTCACTAGAAAGTGTCTCTGCATCTTGTAAACTAGTTGCAACAAATCGAAAGCTACGTTCATCATTCCAACAATGATTTAAAATCTTAGCAGAATATAATTTAGAATTTTCATCTGTAAAAAGAACAATTTTAACCTCATGATAATCATGCAAGGCAGAGACCTGAATAACTAAAGACTCAATATATTTATAATATTCCTTTTTAGAATTTATAAAAGCAATACTATTTTTTAAAGAAAATGTTAAAGGTGCTCTATCAATATATTTATACTGTTCAACTAAACTATCTAAATCTTTCTGAAGAGAATTTTCATTTTGAATAAAATCAGGCCTATTATATTCAAAATGACAATTTAACAATACTTTTCCAGTTCCTAATCTAACCTTTAAAAATTGTTCCTGTCCTTGATTTAAAGAAAATAAATTAGACGATTTATTAAATATAGCATTTTGACATTCTTCTAAAGATAAATTATTTAAAAACAATGCCGCCTTTTGTTCATTCATAATTTTCTCTAAAAACTGTCTTTTACTCTCTAAATATTTTTTATACACTTTAAGTCTATTTTTATTTTTTATTCTTATTCGAATTTTATCAACTAGTCTTTCGATAAAAGGCCAAATAAAACAAAGAATAAACATAACAACAATCATAACAATTGTTGTATAAAGAGTTTCATCATCGCCATCTCCATTAATATAATTACGAATAGTATAATATGTTGTAATTAAAGTCGTTACTCCCATTAAGGCTGTTGGTATAATAGTCATTATAATAGATTGAAATTCGGGATTTTCTTCTTCTTCAGGAGATTTTAAATCAATAGAAACTTCACTAATCTTTTTTAAAAAAACAGGTGATTTTGAAAAATAATCATTTTGACCATAATAGTCAGAGTAAGTTTGAAACAAAGAATTAAAGTTAGGAGCAGATAAAACTTTCATAGGAGGAATTAAAAGTTTTGTTTTTAATGTAACACTATAAATAGAATTATTCAAAAAAATCATATTACCACAAATTACAAATCTAAAACCAGCAATAAAAACCTTATCAAAACTATCAAGAAATCCATCATTTTGTAAAACCCCATTAATATATAACCCTTGCTTCATATTTAAATTACGAATATGCCACTTCATATCCTCATATATTAGTTCAAATTGTTGATCAGAAAAAAGAGAATTTAAAACAATAATATCACAATTATTACCCTTTCCTACTATCAAATTACCAGAAGTATCAATAGATTTAATAATATATTTGCTTTCGTATAAAGGCATACAAAATAAAGCAATTTTCTCTCCATCAACGGTAGATAAAGAATACCAATTATATAAAGAAAGTTCACATGATTTAATAAACTGATTATTAGAAAGTATTCTAACATTTTCATTAGAATTAATATGCCATTTAGAAGATAATGCAACAACATTAATTAAACTACGAATATTCCCATCAGAATCACAATCTTCCAACATATAATTACCAGAAATAGTTAAAGGCAATCTAAAAGTAAATATTTTATCAAAATGAATAATATATATTAACATAATACCACCATCTTATTCTATAAAAGTATTATATCAAAAAAAAAAAAAAATAGATATATAAATAAAAAAAAAGCAATGCATAGCATTGTTTTTTTTTATTTTACTTCTACAGTAGCTCCTGCTTCTTCAAGTTTAGCCTTAATTTCATCAGCTTCAGCAGTTGGAATATTTTCTTTAACAACACCGTTTGCATCAACGATATCTTTAGCTTCTTTTAATCCTAATCCTGTGATTTCTTTAACTACTTTGATTACAGCAACTTTAGCTGCTCCAGCATCAGCAATTGAAACAGTTACAGTACTTGGACCTTCATCAGCAGCAGCTCCTCCAGCTACTGGTGCAGCAACGGCAACAGCTGATGGATCAACTCCAAATTCCTCCTTCATAGCGTCAACTAGTTCTTTAATTTCTAATAAATTCATTTCTTTTAAACTACTGATAAAATCTTCTTTATTTAATTTAGCCATTTTCATTTCCTCCTTTAATATATATTTTTTGTTTTTGGTTATTATCCTTGTTATTTTGACTTTTACTCAAAATTGCAATACATTCAACAATCGCATTAACCAATTCAGGACTTAAAGTAAATCTACAGTTTGTGGTTGAATCAGGATAAGCAATATCAGAATCACAATAATAATGTAGTTCTCCACCATACATCCTAGGATAATGATTTTCATCAAATCCAGGATAAGAATGTGGCGCATAATCATCATATCTCATAAACAAAATAACCTATTAATTTTCTTCTTTTTGTTGACTATATAAGTCTAAACAAATTGATAAATCTCTGACGATACCAATCATACCACCAGCAAGCATTGTAAGTAGTTGTTCTCTAGATGGTAATGCAGCATATTCAGCTAATTTAGCTGCATCAGCCTTCTCTCCATCAATAATCCCTACTTTTAAAACTAATGCTGGATGTGATTTAGCAAAGTCAGATAAAACTTTGATTGGAGCAACTTGATCATTACCGAATGCAAAAGCACTTGGACCAGTTAATCCTTCATTCAAATCAATTCCTAAATCATTAAATGCTCTAGCCATTAAAGTATTTTTATATACTTTATAATCTGAATTAGTTTCTCTTAACTTAATACGTAATTCTTTAGCTTCGCTATCTGTAATACCACGATAATCAAATAATACTATAGTAGAAGCATTTTGAGCACGTTCTTTTATTTCATCGATTACAATTTGCTTTTGCATTAAGATTTTCTCACTTGCCATAATACACCTCCTTAATTTTATTTAGGGATGCCATATAAAAAGGTTCTTTAAACATGCCAAAGAACCTTCTATTATACTTTTTTAAAGTCCTCGGTAGGATTTACAAACACCTACTGTCTATGGCACCAATAAACATAAAATATTATATATCAAATTAAATTATTTGTCAAAATTAATTTCTACTTTAACACCAGGCCCCATTGTTGATGAAATAGAAATGTTTTTTATATAATCACCTTTAACAGTAGCTGGCTTAATTCTTAAAATCTGAGATACAAAAGCATCCATATTATCAATTAAATCTTCTTCAGAAAAAGAAACTTTTCCAATTACACCATGAATATTTCCAAAACTATCAGTACGATATTCAACACGACCAGCTTTTACTTCTTCAACTGCTTTTGCAACATCTAAAGTAACAGTTCCGGTTTTTGGATTTGGCATTAAACCCTTAGGTCCTAATACTCTACCTAATTTACCTAATAATGGCATCATATCAGGAGTAGCAATCATTGTATCAAATTCGAACCAATTTTCTTTTTCAATTTTTTCTAATAAATCTGCATCTCCTACGTAATCAGCCCCTGCATCTTGCGCTTCCTTAGCCTTTGGTCCTCTTGCAATTACTAAAACTCTTTTAGTCTTTCCAGTACCTTTAGGTAAAACAATTGCACCTCTTAATTGTTGATCTGCTTTCTTAGTATCAAGATTCAATCTCATAGCTATTTCAACAGAACCATCAAATGAACTAATAGAAGTTTCTTTAACTAATTTAATAGCTTCTTCTTTAGTATATACTTTACCTTTTTCAATTTTAGTTAAAGCTTCAGTATATTTTTTACTTCTTTTTTTCATATTTTTTCCTCCTTATGTGGTAAAAGCGGATTTTAATTTAACCTTCCACTAGGCCGTTAAATTTATTCCATTCCTTCGATAGCAATACCCATATTTTTAGCTGTACCAGCAACTATTTTCATAGCTTCTTCTACAGTATAAGCATTCAAATCAGGTAACTTTATCTCAGCAATCTCTCTTAAAGTATCCTGTGAAATAGTAGAAACAATTTCTTTAGAACCATTTACAGAACCTTTCTTAATCTTAGCAAACTTCATTAATAAAAATGCAGTTGGTGGAGTTTTAATTACAAAGTCAAAACTTCTATCTTCGTAAATAGAAATCTCTACAGGTAATACATCCCCCATCTTATCTCTTGTAGCCTCATTATACTTTGTACAAAAATCTTGCAAATTAATCCCAGCAGGACCCAAAACAGTTCCAACTGGTGGAGCTGGAGTAGCTTTACCTGCTTCAATTTGTAACTTAATCTTTTTTATTGCTTCCTTAGCCACGAAAAACACCTCCTATATTTAGTTTTCGCGAGTGGTCCAAATAGCTTGATTACCGCTCAAAAATGCAAACCATGCTTCCCACTAAATCTATATCATAAAAAATATAGCCATTAAATAATAACATAAAATAAATTATAATGCAAGTACTATGCTCTTTCAATCTGACTTAATTCAACTTCAACAGATGTTTCTTGTCCAAATAAATCCACAAAAAGCATTACCTTTTGATTTGGAATATCTACTGTATCAACAATCCCAAACATTCCTTGAAAAGGTCCAGCAATAATTTTTACCTTTGAACCGGAATTTAAATCAGTATCAATATCCATTCGACTTATACCCATATTACCTAAAATATTATCAACTTCATAAGGTTGTAAAGGAGTAGGTTTTGCCCCCTTACCACTAGAACCAATAAAACCGGTAACTCCAGGTGTATTACGAACAACATACCAGGCTTCATCTGTCATAACCATTTCAACTAAAATATAACCAGGAAACATTTTCTTTACTTTTTCTTTGGTTACACCATCTTTAACCTCTACTACTTTTTCTTCTGGAATTACAACTCTATGAATAAAATCTTTCATATCCATAGATTCAGCCCGCATTTCAAGTTTTTCCTTAACTTTATTTTCATGACCAGAATAAGTATTAACAACATACCACTGTTTATCCATAAAATTGCTCCTTACTAATTAAATAATGATTGAAAAAATGCAAAAACAATATCAATACAATAAAAAAATAATGCACAAAAAATAATAAAGAAAACAGTTGCAATAGAATACTTTACCATATCACTTTTATTCGGCCAATGAACTCTTAAGAATTCACTTTTAACACCATTACAAAAGATACGAAAACGAGTAAATATACCTTTATTCCTATTATTAGAAGTTTTATTCTTTTTATTGGAAAGATTTTTATTCTTACCATTATTTTGCTTATTTTTATTTCTTTTCTTTATTTCTTTTCCAATATTATAACTATCATCCATTTTATGCTTTTGAATTTCTGCCATTGTATCACCAAATTTCTTTATATCAAAATAAAAACACTTAATGTGTTTAACAATGTTAAAATAACACATATATACATAAATGTCAACAATTATCAAAAAATTGATATTAAAAATAAATAACTAAATTAAAATCCAAAACTAATAACAAATAAAACAATCTCTATAATTAAAGCAACTAAGAAAATAATTGTAGGAATAATTAAAAAGTAAGAGAAAGCAGCATCCTTTTTCTTTTTGTTCAAATAATAATAAATATATTTATTAATAAAATCATTAGTCAAAGATTTCTGTTGAAAAGTATCTACATTAATTGTTTCTCCAACATCTTTTCCTAAAGAAATCAAGTTTCTTTTGCTTTTCTCTAAAGTAAACTCACACAAATATACACATGCATTTCTCTGAAGAACTCCTCTATAATAAGGAACATCAGAACTAGGTACAAACTGAAAAAACTCATCCAAATGTTCAAGAAGAAAAGAAGAATCAAATTTCTCCAAATATGAATCAAAGTCAAACCCCAAACCATCTGAATAATAATATAATTTAACCTGCAACATAGCAGAATCATATATATTTTTTTTAATACATTCATCACGTTGATATAAATCAGTTGGCAAAGGACTTAATGATGAGAATAATATATATTGATTATCATTATATAAAACAAAAATTTTAAAAGGAGAAAAATCATCAACCATATAGTCATGTTCATTTATATATTTCAAAGCTCTATCCATATTTAAAAAAAGAGATTGCTTTGACTCATCATCATAATGCATATCAATCCACTGTTTAAATGAAACAATATTATTATCATTATCATTCATATTATCACCATATCATTTTAATTTTATCATCAATCAATTTGAACAGCAAATACTTTTTTTATAATCTTGTTTAAAAATTCTATACTTATATTCAATAGTACTTGTAGGTATTTCAAGCAACAAACTAATTTCCTTATAAGAAAATCCATTAATTCTTAACTCTACAATAGCACTATCAAGAAAAGATAAGTTTAAAATAATATTTCTTAATTTTTTTTCAGATTCTACATAGCTAACATCACTAAAAACATCACTATTAAAATCAATAATATCAGGAAAATCATCATAATCATTATAAATATTATTTTTAAAACCTTTTGTAATTTTTTTACAAAAAGACATTAATTTTCTTCTAACACATAAAGTAATATATGAATATAATAAAACATTTTTATTTTCATTAAAGCTAATCAAAGAATTAAAAAAAGCAATATTAGCTTCCTGTAAAAAATCATCATAATCATATCCATATTGATTATACTTTAAATAAAACTCATTAGCAATACTTACTAAAACTGGATGATATTTTTCAAATAAAATTGATTTAGATGATTCATCATTTTCTCTTATCATATAAATTAATTCATAATCATTATAATTTTTATACTCCATAAAACCTACTTTCTATTTCGAATTATTTCATATATCATAATACCAGCAGCAACACTAGCATTTAAACTATTAGTTTGTCCATACATTGGAATTTTAACCAAATAATCACAATTATTAGAAACAAGTTTAGAAATTCCATCTCCCTCATTACCAATAACTAATGCTATCTTTCCAGAATAATCTATAGAACGATAATCATCATTAGTATCTAAAGAAGTTCCTACAATCCAAAAATTATTATTTTTAAGATCTCGAATTGTCTGAGAGATATTGTTTACTAAGACAATATTGACATTATCTAAAGTCCCAACACTAGTCTTCATAACTGTAGAATTAATTAACACTTGTCTATTTTTAGGGATAATAACATACTTAATACCAGCAGCTTCACAAGTACGAATAATTGCACCTAAATTATGTGGATCTTCTAAGTGATCAAGTATAACCACTAAATCAGCATTATTAAAAAAGATATCATCTATTTTTGAATATGAATAATCCGGAATATCTAGAATTATACCTTGATGAAGTCCATTACACAAATGACTCATTTCACTTTTTGTACAATATTTAAATGAGATTTTTAATTTTTTTACTAAAGAAATAATCTTTTCATCATCAAAATTATCTTGAAAATAAATTTTATTAATAATTTTATTTTTTTTAAGTAAGTCAAATGCAACATTTTTTCCATATACTAACATACATCATAATTTAAGATGAAATTCATAATCTCATCAATCCTTTCTTTATTATTAATTAATTCATAATAACCAATAAGAGCCTCTAATCCAGTAGCATATTTATAAGTTATAATATCACAATTCTTTGGATGAGAAGTAGTCTTATAGTTTCTAGCTCTTTTAATAATAGACAACTCATTCTCATTGAAAAAGCCTAACTCTATCAGAATTTTAATATATTTTGCTTGATTCATAGCACTCACAAATTGTACAGAAGCTTTTTGTAAATAATTAACTTTTGAGATACCTAATTTAATTAAATGTTTTCTAACATAATTTTCATAAACACAATCACCCAAATATGCTAAAACAAGCACATTTAAATCTAAGACATTGATTTCCATATAATCTCCTTACTTAAAAAGATTAGATAATTCTAATCTTATACTTTTTTATAAGTAGTACCTTCTCTAGAATCAATTAGCTTAATTCCTCTATTGAGTAATTCATCCCGAATTTGATCAGCTAATTGAAAATCTTTATTATTTCGAGCCACATTACGAAGTTCAATTTTCTCTAAAATATATTTTTTTAATGAATCATCTACATCCTCATCTTCATCACAAGAAAACAAATCCAATGATAATACTTTATCAAAATCTTGAATAATATATCTTTTAGTATAATCATTAACATTAGAATCTTTTAATAAATCATATAAAACTGTCAACATCAAAGAAGTATTAATATCATTTTCAAAAGCTGCTTTAAATTTATTAGAATAAAATTGAATATAGTATTTATCTAATTCTAATTTTTCGGTACTTAAAGAAAGAATTTTGTTTTTTAATTTTTTTAAAGTATTCTTTGCAATATCAAGAGAATCAAAGCTAAATACTAAAGAATTTCTATAATGACTATTCAAACAAAAAAATCTATAATCTATAGGAGAATAGCCTTTTTCTTTTAATAAAGTCAAAGTTAAAAATTCACCATTAGACTTACTCATCTTTCCAGACGCATCATTTAAATGAGCTCCATGACACCAATAATTACACCATTTGTGTCCTAAAAATGCCTCACTTTGGGCAATTTCATTTGTATGATGAGGAAAAATATTATCAACTCCACCACAATGAATATCTAAATGATCACCAAATATTTTATAAGAAATCCCAGAACATTCAATATGCCAACCAGGATATCCAACTCCCCATGGAGAATCCCATTTCATAACTTGCTTTTCAAACTTTGATAATGTAAACCATAAAACAAAATCAGCAGGATTCTTTTTAGAAACATCTAAATCAACAGAATCACGTACACCTACTTTTAAATCATCAGGATTCTTTCCAGAAAGTTGATAATAATTTTTAGCTTTACTTATATCAAAATAAACATTACCATTAGAAAGATATGCATATCCATCATCTAACAATTTTTGAATCATTTCAATATAAATATCTATATTAGCACTAGCTTTTTCTATTATCTTAGGAATTTTTACATTTAAACTAGACATATCATTTAAGAAAGCATTAGTGTAAAAATCAGCAATTTCATAAACAGATTTGCCTTCACGCTTAGCACCTTTTTCCATCTTGTCTTCTCCAGTATCACCATCACTAGTTAAATGACCAACATCAGTAATATTCATAGCGCGAATAACATCATAACCTAAATATGAAAGACCTTTTTCTAAAATATCCTCAAAAATATAAGTACGTAAATTCCCAATATGAGCATAGTGATATACAGTAGGACCACAAGTATACATCATAACCTTATTATCATTATAAGGCTTAAAATCTTCAATTTTTCTTGTTAAAGAATTAAACAATTTCATATAAATCACCTAATAATATTATAACAAAATAATTTAAAATAGAATATTTTTTTTATAAATAATAAAAATGTAATAATGCAATCATAATAACTAGGATTTTTTTGTAACGAAAGAACACTTATAATAATATAAATTTCTTAAATTCATAATAAACAAAAATATTAATAAATTAAAAATTACATTAACTAAAAAATCACTAAACAATTAGTGATTTTAATATATTAAATTAAATTATATTATAACAATGATAAAGCAATAAACGCAATAAACAAAATTATAAATAATTCAAGTAATAATTTCCAAATGTTTTTTAACCATTGACTATATGAAATATTTAAATATGAAAGTGTAACCATCAAAAATAAACTAGTTGGTGCAAAAAACATAGTAAATCCATACATTGATTGGAAAATAATTGCTGCATCAGTATAAACTTTTGAATTACTAATTACTGAAGCATAATAAGGTACAATACTTTGGAAACTATAAGAAGCATCTGAATGAAATAAACCACATAATATACTAACAACAGCAGTTGTAAAGATATTAAATGATTTAGTCAAACCAAGTATAGCCTTATAAATAACTAATGGAAAAGGATGATAAACAACTAAAACTAAAATGGTATAAATACAAATAGTAATAGCAGCAGGGTTAAGTGCTCTTTTAGCGCCTTTAATAAATCCATCAACTGCATCTTCAAAACTAATATTATAAATAAATATTAATAAAAGCGCAGTCAAAGCTAAAGGCGTTAGTAAATCAATAATAGTCCAATTTCCAAATGAATTAATATTTCCAAGAATTTTAGAAAATATTGGGAATTTAAAAAGTGTAAATTTTTGAATAGAATCAGTAATTGTATCAAACAATTTAATGTTAAATGCACTCCAAGGAACAAATGACAAAATCATTATGATAAATAACAAGAAAAATAAAATTACAAACACCCAAATCATATGATCTTTATTATCTGAGCTTGGTACATATTTTATAGAAGAATCATCATCTTTTATGATAATGACATCATCATCAACTAGGGCTGCCTTATTATTATTCTTTTTAGAAGTTTTAGAAGAAGTAGATTTTTTTGTTGATGACTTTACTTTTGAAGTTGACTTTCTAGAAACATTCTTTTTACTAGAAGAACTTTTATCAGTAGTTTTAGAAGACTTAACCTCAATTTTTTCTTCAAAAACTTCAGCGTCACTATTTTTTGCTTTTTTATTTTTTCCAATACTATCAGGTATGATAGCAGTTTCAGCAGAATCAATATAACGAATCATATTAAAAACAACTAAAACAACAGAAGTAAATAAAAGTACAAAACGCACACCAAGCTGATAATCAACTTTTAAAGAAAAACCAGAAAGCAAAATATTAAGATGAGAATTTGCAAACGTACATCCTAACATACCAGCACAGATTGATCCAACAATAGCATATGCTGCTACCATTTTATCATATCCCATTAAAAATATAATAGAAACAATAAAAGGAACAAATATAGCAATACCAATATTTAATCCACAAATTGAAACTAATAAAGCAATAATAATAACAATAATAGATAAAAATATTTTTTCCTTACCTTTCATAATAGAAACAATTTTATCTAAAAATGATCGATATGCAGGTATTTTAAATAAAACTCCATAAAACCCTCCAACAAAAATAAAGAATAAAGCAATATAAGCAAAAGCTGACAAAGCTGTTGTTGGATAATTAAAGATATCAAATAACCCCATTTGAACTCGTCCTTGTTCTGCATACTCACCTTGAAAACTGGCAGCTGGTAATATCCAAGTAAGTATCAGAAAGACCATAGCCGTTAATAATACGACTTTCCATAAATTTTGTTTTTTCATAATTAACCTCCCATAATAATTATAACTACTTGAAAAATATTTGACAAGTATTTACAAATATTTTCATAAAATTTTCAAATAAATATAATATTTGATAGAAAAAGAAAAAGTACTAATTTACTTTTTCTTTCATAGTAGGAAATAATAAAACATCACGAATAGATTCTTGCTCAGTAAATAACATCATTAAACGATCTATACCATATCCAATTCCACCAGCTGGTGGCATACCATACTCAAGAGCTTCAATAAAATCCATATCTATATCATTAGCTTCTTCATTTCCTAAATTACGTTCTTCTAATTGTGCTTCAAATCTTTCTAGTTGATCTATAGGATCATTTAACTCAGTATAAGCATTAGCAAATTCTTTTCCAGCTATAAATAACTCAAATCTATCAACAAAACGAGGATCCTCCGGATTTTTTTTAGTTAGAGGAGAAATTTCAATTGGATGTCCATATAAAAATGTAGGTTGAATCAAAGTTTCTTCAACATATTTTTCAAAAAATTTATTTACAATATGACCAAATTGTTTTTCATGATCTTCCAATACAATATGATGTTCTTCTGCAAGCTTAATACATTCATCCAAATCAGTAATATTTTTAAAATCAATACCTGTTTTTTCTTTAATCGCATCAGTCATACTAATTCTCTTCCATGGTCCATCTAGATTAATTGTATAACCACCAAAATTATATTCCATTTTGCCAACAACATCTTTTGCTATTTTAGTAAACATTCCCTCAGTTAAATCCATCATTCCTTCTAAATCACTATATGCAAGATAAGCTTCCATTAATGTGAATTCAGGATTATGTTTTGTATCCATACCTTCATTTCTGAATACCCTGCCTATTTCATAAACAGCTTCCATTCCTCCAACAAGTAACCGCTTAAGAGGAAGCTCTAAAGCAATTCTTAAATACATATCTAAATTTTGTGCATTATGATGAGTAACAAAAGGACGAGCAGAAGCTCCTGTTAATAGAGTAGTAAGAACAGGGGTTTCAACTTCAGTAAATCCTAAATCATCCAAATAATTTTGAATAGAACGAATAATTTTAGGACGCATAAAAGCAACTTTTTTAGAATCATCATTCATTATTAAATCAACATAACGACGTCTATATCTTTCCTCAACATCTGTTAAACCATGAAATTTTTCTGGTAAAGGACGAAGGGCCTTAACTAAATGAGTATACTCCAAACATTTAATAGTAACCTCTCCAGTTTTAGTTTTCATAATTTTTCCATAAACTCCAACAATATCACCAATATCAGCAGATTTAAATAAAGAATATTTTTCATCACCAACATCATTAATAGAAATATATATTTGAATAGCCCCTGTTTTATCTTTTATAGTGAAAAAAGAAGCTTTTCCCATTCTTCGAATAAACATAATTCTACCGGCAACTTTAGCTGTATCAGACATTTTTTCAAATTCATCATGATCTATATCCTTATACTTATCAACAATATCCTTAGCATAATTATCACGATCATATCTATCGCCAAAAGGGTCTATTCCTAAAGAACGAATTTCTTCAGCCTTTTTTCTTCTTACAATTTCTTGTTCAGTTAAATTTCTCATATAAAAATAAATCTCCTTTAATTATTTCTTATAACTTTAGTATGAACAATTTTATCAGTAATTGTTCTACCATCTTTTCGATAAATAAGCATAAATACCGAAATAAACAATAATAAATATTGAATAAAATAAACTATACTAGTTAAACTCATATAATATCTTTTCGTACTAAATAACATAAATACAAAACTAGCCAAATCAACGAGGATAAAGTTATTTATCATTGAACGTAAAATCATTTGGTTCATTAACAACTCATCGGAATCAGAAACAATTCTAATTTTCATTAACTTCTTACCAATAGTCTGCCCATTATTATATATTTGATATACAATAAAATATAATACTTTAATTAAAATAGCAACAATAGAAACAATCCCAGTACTCCTAGAATATTGATAATAAAAATCTGAATATTCTAAAACAAAAGAATTCTGTTTAAAATCACTTGATTCTAGATTTTTAACTAATTCCTGCTCTTTATGTTCTAATTCTTGAATTCTATCATAATTCAAAAAAGGAGTAGTAATAAAGGAAGCAATTAAAGAAACAATTAACATATCAAATATAAAGGCAAAAAATCTTTGAATAAATAAAGCTTTATGTGATTTATCCTCTTCTATATCTTTTTTGTCAGATTCTTCACTCATAAATTCCCTCCTTCATTTGATTTAATATCAAAATTATATCATGAATATTATCAGTTTGATAGACTTTATTTTTAATTTCGTTACATCCTTTAACACCTTTAAAATACCACATAATATGATTTCTAATTTCCAAACAAGCTATCTTTTCACCTTTTAAATTATATAATAAATCAAGATGATGAAGACACATATCAATTTTTTCCTGTAAGCTAACTTTTTGCACTTCTTTTCCATCAAGAAAATCAATAGTATTTTTTAGTAACCATGGATTACCTAATACACCACGACCAATCATTATAGCATCACATTTAGTTTCAAGAAGCATCCTCTTTGCATCTTGAGGACTTTTTATATCTCCATTTCCAATAACAGGAATTTTTACAGCTTCTTTAACACACTTAATAATATTCCAATCAGCTTTTCCACCATAGCCCTGACTTCTAGTTCTCGGATGAATACAAATAGCCTTAGCTCCTGCTTTTTCTACAATTTTTGCAACTTCTACAGCATTTATATGATCAAAATCCCAACCACTCCTAATCTTTACAGTTACAGGAATAGGGACAGCATTAACAACAGCATTAACAATATCATAAATTTTATCTAAATCTTTTAATAAAGCTGCACCTGCTTGAGCTCGTACAGCAACTTTCGGAACAGGACAACCCATATTAATATCAATAATATCAGGATGCATATTATTATAGATATATTTTGCAGCTTCGACGAATGATTCCTTATCAGAACCAAATATTTGTTGAACAAGAGGTCTTTCAAAATCAACCATAGATAGCATTTCTATAGTTTTTTTATTATTATAGACAATTGCTTTATCACTGACCATCTCAGCATAAATTAAACCACATCCCATTTCTTTACAAATAGTACGAAACGCTAAATTGCATACTCCAGCCATTGGAGCAAGAACAACTTGATTTTGAATTTTAACATTACCTATATTCCATTTCATGCTTTTTCTCCTCAACACAAGCATAGTATAAAATAAAATATAAATAAAAACAAGAAAAAAATAACTCCAAAAAGAGTCATTTTAAAATAATGATATATTAAATATTATTTATTTTTTTTTAATAAATCTCGAATTTCTTCAAGTAATACAACTTCATCTGTCTTTGCTGGAGCTATTTCTTCTTTTTCCTTTGCCAATTTATTCTTACCAGCTTCTACAATACTATTAAAGACTTTTAAAATAATAAATAAAACAAAAGCCATAATTACAAAATTTATTACTTGCGTTATAAAATGACCATATTTTATGGTAATTTTTGTACCATCAGTTAATGTTTTAATAACAATTTCACCAGCAACATCTGCTCCACCTAATAAACCAATAATTGGATTAATAAAATCAGCAGTTAATGCATTAACAATATCAGCAAAAGCAGTACCAATAATTACACCAATTGCCATGTCCATAACATTACCTTTTAGAATAAAATCTTTAAATTCACTAATAAAACCAGTACCTTTAGTCTTTATTTTTTTTAAATCTTCTTTATCTACCTTAGCCATAAATACTCCTCCTTGTAATAATATTATATTAAATTTAATTTATTTGCAAGAAAAAAGGACCTTTTATTGATCCAATTCTTTTAATAATTCAGCTTTATTCATTCTAGAATAATTCTTTATACCTTTTTCTTTAGCAATTTCTCTTAATTTTGTAATAGAAAAAGATTCTAAATTATCTTCATCAACTTCAGGCATCTTACCATTCTCAACAAGATAATCAATTTGCTCTTTAGTTAATGTTTCATACTCTAATAAAGTTTCAGCAATTAATTTTAATAAATCCTTATTTTTCTTAATAATATCTGTTGCGTTTTTATGACAATCATTAATAATTTTTCTCATTTCCATATCAATTTCATTAGCAACTTCATTTGAAAAATGTTGAGGTTTATTATAATCACGTCCTAAAAAAACACTTCCAGATTGTTGTTCAAATTGTAGTGGACCTAAATCACTCATTCCATATTCTGTAACCATAGCCCGAGCAATTTTAGTAGCTTTCTCAAAATCATTATGTGCGCCTGTCGTAATCTCGCCAAAAGTAACTTCTTCAGCTGTTCTACCACCTAATAAACCAGTTATCTCTTCCAATAAATCAGTTTTAGTTGAACACATTTTTTCTTCACTAGGAACCATCATGTTATATCCTCCAGCAGCTCCACGTGGAATAATTGTAACTTTTTGAACATCATTAGCACTATTTAATTTTAACCCAATTACAGCATGTCCTGCCTCATGATAAGCAACAAGTTTACGATCGTTTTCGCTATACTTATGACTAACTTTAGCTGGACCCATTAAAACTCTATCCGTTGCCTCATCAATTTCACTCATTCCAATTTCATCCTTATCTCGACGAACAGCTAACAATGCAGCTTCATTTAAAAGATTTTCTAAATCAGCACCACTAAAGCCAGGGGTTCTTTTAGCTAAATTTTTTAATGTAATACCATCTGCCAAGATTTTATTTTTTGCATGTACCGCTAAAATTTCTTCACGGCCACGAACATCAGGTAAATTAACAGTAACCTGTCTATCAAAACGACCAGGTCTTAATAAAGCAGGATCTAATACATCAGGTCTATTAGTTGCTGCTATAATAATAATACCTTCATTAGCACCAAAACCATCCATTTCTGTAAGTAACTGATTTAAAGTTTGTTCACGTTCATCATGTCCACCACCTAAACCAGTACCTCTTTGTCTTCCAACAGCATCAATTTCATCTATAAATATTAAACAGGGGGCATTTCTCTTTGCCTGTTGAAACATATCCCGAACTCTACTAGCACCAACACCAACAAATAATTCTACGAAATCTGACCCACTAATAAAATAGAAAGGAACATTTGCTTCACCAGCAACCGCTTTAGCAAGTAACGTTTTACCTGTTCCCGGAGGCCCCATCAATAAAACACCTTTAGGTATTCTAGCCCCAAGTTTCTGAAACTTTTTAGGATTTTTTAAAAAATCAATTAATTCTCTTACTTCCTCTTTTTCCTCTTTTAAACCAGCAACATCTTTAAAAGTTACTTGATTGTCATCATTGCTTAATTTAGCTCTACTTTTTCCAAAATCCAAAGAACTTCTATTACCAGCCATTTGTTTATTAAAAAACCAAAAAGCCCCACCAACTAATATTACAATAGGTAAAACATTCACCAAAATTAAAATTAAAGAAGAAGATTCAGGATCTGGAGAAACATTCAATTTAAAATCTTGCTCATCACTAGCAGAAACAATCTTTTTCATAACCTCATCACTTAAAGGTAATGTTGCTTCAAATTTTTCATTCTCTTTATAATTTTTTAATTTACCATCAACTTCATAAATATAACCACTACCTCTAGGAACAAGATGCAATTCAACAATTTTACTTCCATCCAACTTTTCAATAAATTCATTATAACTGAAAGTATGAACTACTTTATTCATAACTGTAAAAACATAAAAAATTCCTAACATGATAATTAACAAAAACACATAAGGCAATAATCCTTTTTTTAAAGTTTTCTTATCAACTTTCTTATTCACTTAAATTCCTCCCTAACTGTACTTCAATATTATATCATAACTTTCATTCATTTTTTTGTCAAATTTTGACTTTTTCAATCCAGGAATCCATAATACTTTTCCTGATGAATCTAAAACAACTGGCCATGAATCTCTTTTTGCCAAAGATATTTTTTTTTCAATAAAAATATCTTTTAATTTTTTTGATCCATTAAGTCCTTTAACAAAAATTCTATCACCAAACCTTCGAGTACGAATAATAATTGGCAAAGTAATATCTGAACTTAATAATCTACAAACATTATTACTATTATCTTGAATATTATCAACTTTCTCAATTATATGATTACCAGGTAAACTAGCAAATTGATCAAACTCTATTTCATAACTAGAAATAGAATCAATCTCCTTAATTATTTCAAAATAATTATAACATTTGCGAGCAATAACATCATTTGGCAAATTAATATAGCAATTTGCACGTTTACTATAAATCAAATTAAAAATAATTTCAATATGTTTATCACATAATAATAATAAATCATCTTGATAATATTGCTCCAGTAAATAATAAATTATTTCTTTTTGTATAAAATAATCTTCATTTAAAAATTTATCAATATCAATCCTATCATTAACCATTACCCTAGAAATTGCCTTATCTCTACTATTAATAATAAAACTATTAGCCTCCGCAAGAGTATTACTAAATTTAAAAAATTTCAAATGAACATTTTTATCTTCTTCTTTCATAAATGGTAATACATATTTTCTATACCTGTTCCTTGTATATTTATCTTTAAAATTAGAATCATCAATATAATATTTAACATTATTTTCATTATCATACTCTTCTATTTCTTTTTTTGTATAATTAATAAAAGGTCTTACTAAAGTATAATCCTCAAAATAAACATACTTATGAAACCCAGAATAACCATTTAAATTAGAGCCCCTAACAATTCTCATTAAAATAGTCTCAACTAAATCATCACCATGATGAGCAGTCATCAAAAATTTTGCATTATATTTTTTTATAATATTTTGAAAAAAATTATACCGAATATTACGAGCCTCATTATGAAAATTATCATCACCATAATTTTCAATTATCATTCCTTCAAAAATTAAATTATTGTCATTACAATAATTTCTTAAAAACTTCTCTTCTTCAACACTTTGTTTTCTTAAATTATGATTAACATGTGCAATAATTAGAAATAAATTATACTTATCTCTAATTTTTAATAAAGAATCGACTAAAGCCATAGAATCAGGACCTGCAGAACATCCAACAACAATCCTATCATCATTATGAAAATCAAAGTTCTTCTCTATATTTAACATCAATATCCTCCAACAAATTAAAAACTATTATAACAGATTATAAAAGAAAAAAAAGAAAAATATATAATTATTCTTCAGGAATTTGTAAAATATATTCACCTTCCTTAGAATAAAGATATTTTTCACGCGCATACCTAGCAATATAATCAGGATTTTGCAATTTATTAGCATCAGCTTTTAATTTTTCCTCTTCTTCACGTAAATCTATCATTTCATTCTCAAGACTAGACATTTCCCGGTATTTTTCTATAATCTCAATCCAATATTTACCAACAGTAAAAGTAGTAGCAAAAATAATAAGTAATGAACCAATCCCTAGAAGAAAAAACCTCCGTCTTGATTTTTTTTTATTTTTATTCATCACAACACGCCACCTTTTCATATTATATTATACATTATAAATATAAGAATAATATAAACATTTTAATTATTTTACAAGAAATTTACATAAAAACAATGAAAAAAACCAATAAAAAACATTAATATAAACAAAAAATGAAAAAAACCATTATTAAAAAATAATAAGAAAATAAAATAAAACATAGACAAGAAAAAGCAAAAGAAAAATTGAAATAATAATCTTATAAGTTTATCATGAAAAAACAAATAATTTTTAAAAAAAGAAAATAGATAAAAACTGATTAAACCATAGAATAAAGAAAATAATAATCCAAAGAATTGAGAAACTAAACTTATCACTTAAACAACCTATTAAAAATTGAACTATCATGATTTTTCTTATTATTATCTATAATATATTCAAGAGAATTAACAGTACCCTTAATAGTAACATTTCCAGCTAATGTATCTAGTTTAATTAAATCCAATTCTTCTCCTTTTACTAGCATAAATCCCATAGTTGTATCAATTAAAAAATGTAAATTATCAAAATTTTCAATTTTTTTTACCCCTGTAATTACCAATGTTTTTCTTTCCAAAAGATTGATACTATGATTGTAATTACTAAACGTAGAATTTTCTTTTTCCATATAATATCCTCCTAAAAAATTATATGAAAAAAAAAAGATGCTAGAACATCTTTTATTCCTCTTCTTCAGGTACATCTTCAGCTTTATCATAAGCTTCTAGAATAGCATCCTCAAACATAGAACGAACCTCAGGATTAATAGGATGAGCAATATCACGATATGTACCAGCAGCAGTTTTTCTACTTGGCATTGCGATAAATAACCCATTATCCCCCTCAATAATTCGAATATCATGTACAGCAAAACTATCATCTAATAAAATAGATGCAATTCCCTTCATACGAGAACCTTCTTTTTCAATTTTACGTACATTTACAGATGTAATTTTCATAAGTTTTCCTCCCTTATAAAGTAAAATCACTTTACAAATATATTTTATAATAGAATATATCAAAAAGCAACATATTTATTTCAAGAAATAAATATAAAAAATTTGGCAATAAAGTCATTATAAGAAAAAGACTTATACATATTATTTTCCATCTGAATCAAAAAAATAGATGAATAACAATCGACTATTCTACCAGAAAATTCTTCAATTTGATTTCGAGAACCCTTATATTGAAATACATGATATATATTTAAGTGACTTTTTATAAACTCTTTTGCCAAATTAAGATTCATCTAGGATACCCCACATACATAGTACCATGAGTAATTATTCCTCCAATTCCATCACTTCCATATTTAGTTTTCTTAATTATAGAAATTAAGTCAATTTCTTTATTTTTCTCTGAAAAAGCTAATGATGAAGCAATAATAGCAGGATCAAGAGCATGTATATTAATTCTTTTTGGACTAGATGCAAAGTTAGCACCAGATTTTATCAATTCTTCATAATCAGACTGACATGCCCCAGCAATAATAATTAACTTATCTTGATTTTTTTCTAATTTTCTAGCCTCCTTTATAGCCGAAACAAAATAATGAGTATTTTTATAATTTTTTAAATCATATAAATTGTTTTTTTTAGAATAATAAGCATCATGTCCAGTTATAACAACAATATCTGGCCTATATTCTTTTATTAAAGAAACAATTTTAGAAGGAAACATTGATTCCTTTAAAGATATTCCATTAGCTTTAATTCCTAATTCCCTATAAAATTTCATACACCTATCTAAATAACCATTATCTCCATCAATATGCAAAATATTTCCAGGAATATAAAAATAGTTTTCTCTATCAAAATCAAGCTCATCAATACTTCTCTTAATAATTTCATCATCTTTTTCAGTACTTACAAAATCTTCAATAGAAACTAAGTCATCTAAATAAGCATCAGCAGATAATCTTAAATCGATTCCCTGCAAAATACAAACATAACCATCTATGCTTACAATTTTAAAAATAATATCATGATTATGAGAAATTCTACTTACAAAATTGCCAACCTTAAAATTCAAAAAAATCAGCTCCTAAAAAAATATATGAAAAAAAAAAAGAGTTAGAACTCTCTCTCACATAAAGAATTAGATAAATCAACAAAAATATCAACAGATAACTTTTCAGCTCGAACAGAATCATCAAACCCATAATTCTTCAAAACTTTATTTATGATTTCTAAATCATAACTTTTTAAATTATTTCTAAGAGTTTTTCTTTTAAATTGAAAACTATCAAAAACTAATTTTTCAAAATGGTTATAATCATTCAATTTATATTTATTGTTTTTAGAAGTAAATGAAATAACCATACTATCAACATTTGGTTCAGGAATAAACTCTTTTCTAGAAACTTTAAACTCTTTTTTCACATCAAAATAATAACTAAGCAAAACAGTAATAGCCCCATAACTTTTTACTCCAGGAACACTAGAAAATCTCTCACCTACTTCTTTTTGAACCATCATAATAATTTTATCAAATACTAAACCAGAATTTATAAGTTTAATTAAAATAGGAGTAGTAATATAATATGGTACATTACTAATAAAAAATAAATGGTCATAATCAAATCTATTTAAATCTTTTTTTAAATCCACCTTCAAAAAATCATCAAAAATAATAGAAACATTAGAATAATTATCTAATTTAGAAGTTAAAACTTCCTTCAAATCTAAATCAATCTCGTAGGCAACAACATAAGTGCATAATTCAGCTAATTTAGAAGTAAGAATTGCTCCTCCAGGACCAACTTCAACAACTAATGAATTACTTGAAAAATTACATAAATGAGTAATTTTTTCAACTATATAATTATTTTTTAAAAAATTTTGACCATATTTCTTTTTAAAAACAACATCATATTTTTCCATAATACCTCCGACATAAAAAATAAAATAGCATACGTATTAATAGGAGTCAATAAATAATTATTTTTTTATATATAAAAGAAAAATAGTAGTTCTAATTATTTCATATATGACAAACAATAAAGCAGGAACTAATAAACAAATAAAATAATTAATTGGACTAGAAAAAACTTTTCTAATATAACCCATTTTAGGAATTATAAATATAACTTTTCCATAAATAGAATCAGTAGATACTTTAGAAGGATCATTTATATAATTATTATCACCTTTTGTAGTATAAAAAGATTTATCATTAGATATAATTTCCTTATCTACAATTCGATGTGTAACTGTTAACCCATTAAAAACTAAATCAGAAGAATCAAAACTAATTATATCACCAATATTATATCCATCATGATTAACTCTCTTAATTACTATTCCATCATTAACATTTATAGTAGGAACCATACTGGGAGTAACAATAATATAAAATCCAAACATTGGATTTTGATATTTTCCAGAATAAACATTAAAAAATAAATCAAATATATATAATATAAAAAAAGAACAAATAAAAAATAATATTAAAATAAGAAAAAATCTAAGAAAAGCATAAATATAATTATATGTTTTTTTCATATAAAAAAAAACATTTTTTAAAATAAATTCCAAAATATCACATCCATACAACCTAAATTATAATACGAAAAAAAGGTAAAAAAAAGAAATATCAAAAAAAAATAGAAAAGCTTTACACATTAAGTAGCTTTTCCATTAACCTTAACAGAAACAATATAATCACCAGTAGAAACTTTAGCACTATTTGATAACCACATTCTTAATCGAAATCGACCTGTAGATAAATTCATTTTTCTAACATGGAGTAAAACCATATCGCCAATATCAGTTCCATACTTACTTTTTTTCTTTAAAGGAACAAATTCACTAGGCCCAAATACTTTGGTATAAGTTCCACTTATCTCTTCTTCTAAATAAATACGAATATCTTTATCCAAAGAAGAATACTTTTTATCACGACTTAAACAAATCTCATAATCAATTAATGAGGCTTCATCTATTTTAGTATCAATAAAAAAATCAAAATATGTACCATCTTTTAAATTAGTTATACAATCAGCATCATTACAAGGGGACATATTATGAAAAGATAATCCATTAAAATCAGATACATAATTTAATAAAACTGTACCTCCTTTTTCTTCTTGATATAAAACTTTCTCTCTTTTATTAAAAAATAACCATAAACATAAGCAAAAAATAAAAATCAATATACAAATAATTATAAACAAAATTATAAAAAATTGTTTCGACGCTTTTTCCCTAGCCATAAAATCACCCTACTTTACTCCAACATATATATTTACACGAAAATTTTCCAAATTATCAGAAATAGTATAACTATCTGAAACCCAAGTCTTTAATATAAAACTTTTCTTTTCTCCACCAGAAATAATACCAGAATACAATAAACGAGAATAAGGCTTATTACTTAAAGATAATAAAGACCTATACGTAGGTAAAATATTATTATCATAACCAGTTAATGGATTATCGTTATCATCAGTTAAATAATAAATAATATAATCTCCACGTATCTCATTCTCAGTATTTTCCTTCGTTGCATATATTTCATAGTTAACCTTTTTCGACTTATTATTTGTAATAGAAAAAGATGTATAATCAATTATCTTAGAAGAACTATCAATCTCTCCACTTTTTCCTAATTCATCAGACAAAGGTAATTTATTTGATAACTCCAAAATTTCATCATCATAAAATTGTATAAATAATGAGTCAGAGTCAGAATCAGAAAAAGCATGATTCACAAATACAAAAAAATAAAACAAGAGAAAAAACAACAACAAAAATATAAAAATAATAAATATTTTTTTTAACTTGCTCTGAATCATTATAATCTCCTAATCTTTAATTAACATAACAATATCATAAAACATTTTTTAAGTCAAATAAACTAATAGCATTTTCAGTAGTAACTTTAGAAACCTCATCAATAGAAATATTTAAAGAATCTGCTATTTTTTTTGCAATATATGGTATATATTTAGAAGAATTTATTTTTCCTCTAAAAGGAACAGGAGTTAAATAAGGAGCATCAGTTTCAAGAACCAAAGAGCTCAATCCAACAACAGAAATAACCTCAGATAAATTACAATTTTTAAAAGTAACAACACCTCCAATTCCTAACTTATACCCCATCGAAATATAAATTTTGGCAGTCTCAATACTACCATTGAAACAATGAATGACACCATGAACATTTGGAAATTCTCTCAATATACTAATAGTATCAAGAGTAGCATCTCTACTATGGACTACTACAGGCAAATTTAACTTTTCAGCTAATTGCATTTGTTTTCTAAATAAATTATTTTGTAATTCCTTATTTTCTTTTCCATAATGATAATCCAGTCCTATTTCTCCTATTCCTACTACTTTGGAATTGTTTTTTATTTGTTCTTCTAATAGTTCAATATCTTTATCAATTATTTCTTTGACTTCACTAGGATGATATCCAATAGTCAGATATATACAATCATACATATTAGCTAAATCTAAAGATTCAATAATTGTATTCTTAGTACAACCAGAAATAATAATTCTATTCACATTATTTTCCATATTTTCTTTTATTATTAAATCTATATCATCATAATCTTCAACAGATAAATGACAATGAGTATCTATATACATATTACCACCATTTAAAGTATATCAAAAAAAAGTTAACATTGTTAACTTTTTTTATAATTAAACATGATATCCTCCGCTATCCCTTGTTTCTTCTAAAACTAATTCTGCTTATATTCTTTTACTTGATTTTCGACTAATTATGATAAATTAAAAGTATCAGAACATGGACCTAGTAAATAATCACCATTAGAAACCATTAATATTGTTTGAATACCACCATTATTACAAATATTCTGTAAATTAATATCCAGATTAACAGTCACAAATAAAACGACGTTTTCTAAATATTCATTCAGAAAAACATATTCTTTTAGTAATTCTTCACCAGCAATGTAAGTAACTAAAGTGTAGTACTCATTTTTCTATTATCTCTCAATTGTATTGTTAAATTAATAGATTCTTCTACTAATATTTTTTCTATATACTCTGAAGCATTATAGAAAAAATTTATGTTTATATCTTCTTTGAATATTTTATCATAATTAGTCATATAATTACATCCATGATAATCATAAAATATTATCATTTCTTTTATTTTTTTTGATCAATTCTTAAAAATAAAGGTTTTGGTTCATTTAACACATAAGAATTATCTTCTACAAACTTAAGTTCTTTATTATCAGTGTTAATTTGTCTTAAAATTTCTTCACTAGTTCCAGGTAAAAATGGTCCTAATAAATTAGCACATACTCTAATAGACTCTAACAAATTATAGAGAACTGTTTCTAGATTATCCTTTTCATTTTCATCTTTAGCTAAAATCCATGGAGTAGTTTCGTCAATATATTTGTTACTTGCTCTCAAAACTTCAAATATTTCACTAATTGCATCACTAATTTGTAAATTATCCATTTTATTAGTTACTTTTTCATCTAAAGAATTAATAATAGTAATAAATTTATCTGATAATTCATTTTTCACTTTTTTATTAGAGACTATTCCATCAAAATACTTTTTACCCATTGAAATAGTTCTTTGTACTAAATTTCCAAGAATATTAGCTAAATCTCCATTTATTCTTTCAATTAACAAATCTCTTGTAAATACTCCATCATTAGCAAATGGAATTTCATGTAAGAAATAATATCTTACTGCATCCACTCCAAACTCTTCCACTAAATCATCAGCATAAACAACATTACCAACTGACTTAGACATTTTACCATCAGACATAATTAACCATGGATGACCAAATACTTGTTTTGGTAATGGTACGTCCAAACTCATTAAAAAACAAGGCCAATAAATAGTATGAAATCTTATAATATCTTTACCAATTAAATGTAAATCAGCTGGCCATTTATACCTAAATTCTTCATTTCCGCCATCAGTATCATAACCAATATTAGTAATATAATTACTTAAAGCATCTAACCAAACATAAACAACATGGTCAGAATCAAAATCAACAGGAATACCCCATTTAAAAGAAGTTCTAGAAACACACAAATCTTGTAAACCAGGCTTAATAAAGTTATTAATCATTTCATTTTTACGAGAAATTGGTTGAATAAATTCTGGATGTTTTTCAATATAATCCTCTAATTGTTTTTGATATTTACTTAACCTAAAGAAATATGCCGCCTCACTCTTTTTTTCAACTTCTCTTCCACACTCAGGACATACCAACTTTCCTTGATTATTTTTAATAACTTGACTATCAGTCCAAAAAGCTTCATCGGGAGTACAATACCATCCCTCATATTTACCTAAATAAATATCACCTTTGTTATACATATATTTAAAAATATGCTGAACAACTTTTTCATGATTTGAATCAGTTGTTCTAACAAAACGATCATAACTAGTATTCATTATATCCCAAATACGTTTAATATCAAAAGCTACTTCATCAACAAATTCCTGAGGTGATTTTCCAGCTTCATTAGCCTTTAATTCAATTTTTTCGCCATGCTCATCAGTACCAGTTTGAAAATAAACATCATACCCTTTTAGTCTTTTAAATCTTGCAATTGCATCAGCTAAAACAATCTCATAAGTATTACCTATATGAGGTTTTCCAGAAGTATATGCAATAGCAGTCGATATATAATATTTTTCCATAAAATACCTCCTTAAATAAAAAAATTACTACAATATAAGGACGAATATTCGCGGTACCACCTTACTTTGTAATAATCTAATTACACACTTAAATAGTTAACGCCTACCAACGTTTATACCTACATATCGATACAACAGTTCAAAAGCCATGCTTCATAAATCAATTATACTTTATCACACCATCTAAAGTTCTCTTTAATAATAACATTATGAAGTTCTTTATCAAAACTTTATAAAAAACAAATAAAGTAAACTTAATATAACACACATAAAGAAAAAAGTCAAAAATGAAGTAATAAAAAATATTTTACTTAAAATCATTTAACAAATGAGAATTATTTAAAGTAAATTTATATCTATCTGATTGTTCATTGATAGTATTAATTAAAGTAGTATCTTTAACCATAAGTTTCATATCTAACATTTCAACAATTTTCTTTTTATAATTACTCCTTAAAAATTTAGATAAATCATTAATATATTTATTTTGAAGTTCAACATCAATTGAATCCTTAAAAATACTTTTAAAATTTCTATTAAATAAATTAACATTTGCTTTTTCAAAATAATCTTTTAATTTTGATTTGATACTCTTATTTAAAGGTAAAAAATCTTTTTTATAAAAAACAAAAATAGAACAATCAGAAAAATTATGATTTGAAACAATAGAAAATAAATAATCATTTCTATAATTCATAATATCGTTACAACAACTAGATAAATCAGAACGATACATTTCCAATAAATCAGAAATGATATCAATATTAACTATAACCTTATTTCTTTTTGCTAATTCTAAAAATTTATTTTTTATTACATCCATAGAATCTAAAGGTGGTCTATCAATAATAGACATAATATCAACAAAAACTAAAGAATCCGTATTTTTTTTTATACATTCTTTAATTGCTTTTATATAATTATCAGTATGCTGACTTCTAAAAATATCTACATTTTCTTTAACCATTATTAAATCTCCTAGCATAAACAATTAAACAGTATCAATAAAAATTAGTCAATAGTTTTCTCAATTTTTGTTAAAATAAAGTCAAGTAATTTAACTAAATAAAATACAGGATGTTTTTCTAAATGAAGTAAACTTAAATTAATAAAAACATTATTATTTCTACTAATAAATTTAAAATATTTTGAAATAGCATATGCTTCTACAAATAAATCATCTATACTTATCATAGTCATTAACTCAGACGGCAACAATAATTCAATACTATTTTTTAATTGATGAACAGTAGTAATATTTAACTTATAAGCTAATTTTTCAAACCATTCTTCATACATATATATAATAATATCTTCATTAATCATACCAAAACGATCCTCAAGTTCATTTTTTACATTATCAAATGATTTTTGATCCTCTACAGTATTAATTAAACGATGAATTTCTATTTTTAAATCATCATCAAAAACATAATTATCATCTATATGAGTTGTAACATTCAACAAAGGTTTTGAGTTTAAAGATTTATCATTATCATTATATACATCTACATCAGAATGACTAATATGATTAACTTCATCATTTAACATTTTTAAATACAAATCAATACCAACCGAATCAATAAAACCAGCTTGTTCATTTCCAAGCAAATCACCTGCTCCTCTGATTGATAAATCCCGTGAAGCTATAGAAAAACCACTACCTAGTTCAGTAAATTTTTTTATTACATTTAATCTTTTTACTGCAGTATCAGTTAACTGTTTATAAGGAGGATACATAAGATAAGCATATGCAAATCTATCACTTCTTCCTACCCTACCTCTTATTTGATATAACTGACTTAATCCAAATCTATCAGCATCTATAATAATTAAAGTATTAACATTTGGAATATCAATACCTGTTTCAATAATTGTAGAACAAATCAAAATATCAAACTTATTATTAACAAATTGATATAAAGTATTTTCTAAATCATTTTTATTCATTTGACCATGTGCAACACCTATCATAGCATCAGGAATTAATCTACCTATTTTATCAGCATAATCATAAATTGTTTGAACATGATTATATAAAATAAAAACCTGCCCATTACGAGATAATTCTTTATAAATAGAATCCTTCAATATTTGATTATTTTCTTCTAATACATAAGTTTGAACAGGAAATCTATTTACAGGAGGTGTTTCAATTAAAGATAAACTTCTTATTCCAACTAATGACATTTGTAAAGTTCTAGGAATAGGCGTAGCAGTAAGAGTTAAAACATCAACGTTAATTTTATACTCTTTAATTTTTTCTTTGTGTCTAACACCAAATCTTTGCTCTTCATCAATAATTAATAAACCTAAATCCCTCATACAAACATCATCACTCAATACTCGATGAGTACCAATTAAAAAATCTACAGATCCTTCTTTTAAGCCGTTCAATATTCTATTAACCTCTTTTGGCGAAGTAAATCTATTAAGCAATTCAATATTAACAGGAAAATTTTTAAATCTTGTTAATGCATTATCATAATGTTGCTTTGATAAAATTGTTGTAGGACACAACAAAATCACTTGTTTAGAATCAAGTATAGCTTTAAAAGCAGCTACAAAAGCTACCTCAGTTTTTCCAAATCCTACATCACCACATAAAAGACGATCCATAGGAGCTTCAGATTCCATATCTTGTTTAATTTGTTCAATTGCTTTTTTCTGATCAACTGTTAACTCAAAAGGAATATCACTCTCAAATTCTCTAGATAATTCACAATCCTTTGAAAAAGAAAACCCCTTTTTTGTGCTACGCTCAGCATACAATTTTAATAATTTATCTGCCATTTCCCGAACTTTATTTTGAACACGTCTTTTTGTTTTTTCCCAATCTTTGCTATTTAAACTATTAATTTTAGGCGCAACACCATCTTTCGCAGAATATTTAAAAATGGAATCTATTTTTTCAACAGGGACATAAACTTTATCAGAATTTAAATATAAAATTTCCAAATAATCTTTTGAAATAGAATTTGAAGATAACGTTTTTATACCATTATAAACTCCAATACCATGAACACTATGAACAACATAATCTCCAATATCAATAGTATTTATATCATTTAAAGGAACAGAATACTTATAATTATTTTTATATTTTTTTATAGAATCTTTTTTAAGAAACAATTCATTAGAAGTTAAGAAAACAAAATCTCCATATATAAAACCTTCACTCATATCAAAATCAACTAAATTAACTGAATTTAAAATAATATTAGAAAAATCAGTATAAATAGTCTTAATATTCATATGTTTATTAAAACTATCAAGTTGATATTTTTTTAGACAAACAATAATAGTTTTTCCCAACTTCAAACTATTAATAATAAAATGTTTAACAGAATTAATATCCTCATTAAAATTTTGAATTTCAGATATATTAAAATTGATAGTTAAAAAAGAATCACTATCAAAAATATTATTAATAGAAAAATAATAAACAGGATAGTTAGCAAGCTTAGAATCAAATTTAAAAATATATGGCAGTTTAAAATCGAAATCCTTTTCAGCCCTAAACTGATCAATATCATTAGAAATATTAGAATATTCAACTAAAAGCTGATTATAATCTTTAAAAATTGTTACAGGAGACTTTAAATATTTTTCAATATTAACAACATTCTCATAAATAGGAAGATACTTTTGTTTACCAAGATGATTAGAATCAACAGATTTATTAAGAGTTAAAAATTCAGAAAAAGGATATATAACTACAAAATCGACATTTTTAAAAGATTTTTGAGTTTGTGGATCAAAATATCGAATAGATTCTATTTCATCATCAAAAAATTCAATTCTAACAGGATAAGTATCACCAACACAATAATAATCAATAACAAATCCTCTAACTGAGAACTCACCTGTTTTATTAACAATAGTAGAACGATTATAACCAGCCAAAAATAATTTATCCACAAGCTCACTTGGACTTATAATATCTCCAATTTTAAGATAAAAAATATAATTTTTTAAAACATCAACAGGTGGTAGAAATCTTAAATAACCCATTAAATTTGTAACAACAATACTTTGTTCATTATCAATTAACATTTTTAAAGTATTTAAACGTTCTATCATTAAATCAGGAGAAATCGCTAAGGCCTCACTAGTAATAAAATCATCCATCGGAAATAAATAAACATTATCAACATAATGTAATAAAGAATTATACATATTATGAGCTTCAAACAACGAATTACAAACAATAAGACTCGAACGCTTATAATTATTAAATAATTTATAAATAAAAATACAAAAAAATTCATCATTTAAATCACATAAAGCCATATTTTTCTTTAATTCAAAATCAAAAAAATTATCAAAAAAAGTCATAAAATCACCTATTTTTATGATTATATTTATTCATTAGGGACTCAAAATCCATAATAAAAAAATCATTCAAAACATCATTTAAAATAATAAATTCTTCTTTTAAAATAGTTAATTCATCATTAGAAAATTTACCTAACACATAATCAATAACATCATTTTCTTTATTCTTTGAAATGCCAATTTTCAATCTTTTATAATTAGAAGAACCTAAAGCCTTTTCAATACTTTTTAAACCATTATGACCTCCAGCAGATCCTCTATTTTTTAATTTAAAATTTCCAATATTTAAATCTAAATCATCAGAAATAATCATAATATCTTTAATATCAAGATGAAAATATCTAAAAAAATTTTCCACACATTCTCCAGAAAGATTCATAAAAGTTTGTGGCTTTAAAAATATAATCTTTTCATTATTAATAAAAACTTCCATATATTTGCCAACAAAAAGATTCTTCCACTTACCATGAATAGAAGAATAATCTAAATAAAAATCAATAAAGTCAAAACCAATATTATGTCTCGTTTTTTCGTATTTCTTACCAGGATTACCCAATCCGACAATCAATTTCATATATTTCACTTCCTATTATGATATTCATTATAAACAACAGATTTTGCAACATTTCTTTCTTTAGCAACTTTTTTTATAGAATCATTAACACTTAGTCCATCATCAAGATAAATATTAACATGCTCAATAACATCAAGCGAACTATAATCAAATACATCATAGTTACCTGAAACTACTAAAACAAATTCACCCCTTAAATCAGATATATTTTTATATACATCTGTAATCTTCCCGCGTATAATTTGTTCATGAATTTTTGTTAGTTCCCTACAAATTGAAATATCACGATTACCAAAAACATTTAAAATATCCATAAGAGTATCAGTAATTCTATGAACTGACTCGTAAAAAATAATAGTATATGGTAAACTCTTTAACATATTTAACTCTGAAATACGTTTAGATTTTTTCGAATTAAGAAAACCAAAAAACAAAAAAGGAGAAGGTGCTATACCAGAAGAAGTTAATGATGGAACAAATGCAGTAGACCCAGGTAAAGATATAACATTATAACCCGCATCAATAACATTTCTTACAATAAAAAAACCAGGATCACTAATAATAGGAGTACCTTGATCAGTAATTAAAGCAAGATTCAATCCATCTTTTAAGTAAGCTAATATAGTATTAAATATTTTTTTCTCATTATACTCATGACAACTTAATAGTTTTTTTTGTATATTAAAATGCTTCAATAGAGTAGAAGATGTACGAGTATCTTCACATAATATAATATCAACCATTTTTAAAACATTTAAAGCCCGTAAAGTAATATCATCTAAATTACCAATAGGTGTTGGAACTAAATACAAAGAACTAGAATTATCAAAACTATTTTGAATCATACAATAATTTCCTCCTGTAATCTTTTATATTCTTCAGTAAACGTACCATCAGAATTTCTCAAAATAAAAGGTTTTAATACTTTTAATCCAACTTTTCCACATTTTTGAGATTGAATTAAAACTAATGTTGAAGTATCACTGAAAGTATTATGAACAAATTTTATAGTTTTAGGTTCTAAATTATATTTACGCAAAACTAGCAAAATTTCTATTAATCTATCAGTTCTATGAACTAAAGAAAAAACTCCATTATCCTTTAATACCCTATTCGCAGATTTACAGATTTTATCTAAATCAATTAAAACTTCATGTCTAGCTACCATTTTATAATAGGACTTACTAAAAGAATTTTTTGAATTGACCTTAAAATATGGTGGATTACACAAAACTAAGTCAAATTCATTTAAATGTTCTAAAGAAAAATCCTGTACATCCTGACAAACAAATTTAATTCGATTTTCTAAATGATTATATAAAACAGATTGATTAGCCAACTCAATCAATTCATTTTGAATATCTACCCCATAAATATCACATAAACACCTTTGTGAAATAATAATTGGAATAACTCCATTTCCAGTACAAAAATCCACTATTTTCTTATCTCTATGACGTATAGAAGTAAAATTAGAAAGAATAACACTATCTAAAGAAAAAGTAAAATAATCATCATCTTGATATATTTTCAAACTTTCATAACCCAAAATATCATTTAAATGAACCATCTAACTCAAACTCCACTACACCATTATCAGGAATATCAACTAAATATGTGTTTTTAAAAATATTTACAGATACAACTTTACCTAATCCTAAAGATGTATTAATCATAACACCAACTTCCGGTAAGTTTTTCTTTAATTCTGAATAAACATCATTTTCATAACCTAAACAACAAAGTAATCTTCCACAAATCCCATTAATTTTAGAAGGATTCAAAGCTAACATTTGATTTTTTGCCATATTAATAGAAACGCTATTAAAATCAGATAAAAAGGTATTACAACATAAAAACAAGCCACAGGGACCAATACCACCTATAGTTTTTGCCTTATCCCGAACTCCAACTTGATGTAATTCTATTCTAGTTTTGTATTTAGCAGCAAGTTTCTTTGCTAAATCCCTAAAATCAACTCTATTATCTGACAAAAATAGAAAAACCAACTGTGAACGATCAAGATAAAAATATGAATCAAACAAATTCATTTCAAGATCTAATGATGAACTGATTTTCTTTGCATCAATTAAAGCTTCAGAAGCCGTTTTTATATTATTATTATAATCATTTAAATCCTTTTCATTCGCTTTTCTAATAATTTTATGTAAAGGGAAATATAAATTATTACGTTTAACTTCAAAACTAGATTTAACAACTTCACCTATTAAAAGACCAAAATCATCTTGAAAAATAACATAATCCCCTATTGAAATATCAATTGAATTAGATAAAAGATAATAATTACATTTTGTCAAAGAAGAAAAAACAACTACAACATCAATCATATATTAAAAACCTCCCATTAACAAATTAGAAAAAAAATTATCTAACCACAACTTTAAATTAATATTATACTCTAAATTTAATAATTCTGACTCTATAATAGAAATTATTTTTATAATAAAATGAATATCAGTAGAATTAAGATAATTAAAAAATTTATTAAAATTAATAATATTATTATTCATTTTATATTCAACAAAAGAAAGAAGCAAATTTTCTATCGATAAAAAAATTTTTCTAATATTTTCCTTATCAAAAAAATAATTATTCAAATAAAAATTATATTTTTTAAAAAATAAATTTGGAGAAATAAAAATATTAACTAAATCAGAAGAAAAATCCTCCTCAAGAGAAATAGAAGAACTTTTTAAAGATAATATTTGACATCTAGACTGAATAGTATCCAATATTTTAAATCGATTTTCTGTAACTAAAATAGCTACAATGTCTTTCTCAGGTTCTTCGAGAAATTTTAAAATAGTATTAGATGCAGAAATATTTAACTTATCAGCATATTTAATAACATAAATTCTTTTATTATCGAATAAAGATTTATTATTAAAATCGATTTGTAAATCAATTAATTGATTCTTTTTTATGCTACTACCATCTGGCTCGATAATTCTAAAATCAGGATAATTATTTTTATCAATCAAATTAAAAACATAATTATCTGTAGATTTAACCTCATGAAAAGTGCAAGGAAAAAGAATCATTTTAACAAAGCTAGTTACAAAGGAAAACTCTTTTTCGCAATCGTTCAATTCAATTAAATAGGCATGCGAAACCTTATTGTTTAAGCAAACATAATCAATATAGGAAACATAATTTTCAACGGGAATATTTTGTATATCACTGAAATTCATTACAACCTCACATAATTAATAATCTAAAAAACAAAAAAATTATAAAACATAAAAAACCACCAAACGTTAAAATAGAAACACTAAAAATATTAATTGCGATAAAAAAATCAAAATGTATTGAAAAATAATTAAAAAAATATAAAAAAATGAAAGATAAGAAAATATTATAAATTTGTTTTCTTAAATACATAAAAACAATCACCAAACAATAATATGATAATACTATAATAACTATTCAATTTCTTTCCTATCATTTAATGCTCTTTCTAATGTTAATCCATCAATATATTCCATATCCGCCCCAATTGGGAGACCGCTAGCTAATCTAGTAAACTTAATATCTAAATTATCTAATACTCTTTTAATATATAAAGAAGTAGTTTCTCCTTCTATATTAGGCTTAAAAGCAAAAATAATCTCTTTAAAATTTTCATTTTTAACTCTGTCAAATAATTTAGATAAACCAATATCTTCAGGATTAACACCATCAAGAGGAGATATTAAACCATCTAAAACATGATACCTTCCTGAAAACATACCAAGTTTTTCAAAAAGAAAAACACTTTTAGAATCTTCAACAACACAAAGGACATTAGAAGATCTAAACTTATCTTCACATATTAAACAAACATCTCTATCAGTTAATGTATTACAAATAAAACAAGGATGTACTTTAGAAGTAACATCTTCTAAACTATTAATAAAAAAATTCACTTGTTCTTTTTCAAGATTTAACACAGAAAATGCTAATCTTTCAGCAGTTTTTTCACCAATTCCAGGAAAAAATTTAAACCCCTCTATAACATTTCTAATACTATCAGGATACATATATAAACTTAAAACAATCCAGGAATATTCCCAAATTTGCTCATTTTTCTTTCCATAGTAGAATCAATATTATCAATAGCTTGATTTACTGCAACAACAATCATATCTTGTAAAGCTTTTATATCATCAGAATCTAAAGAATCACAATTAAACTCAATACTTTTAATTTTTTTATTGCCATATAAGATAGCTTTAACAAAAGAACATTCTCCAACAAATTCGCTTTTCTCAACATCTTCTTTAACCTTTAACATTTCATTTTGTAAAGATTTTACTTGCTTTAACATAGCCTGCATATTATTCATAAAATCACTCTCCTATTCAATCTCCACAATATCACCAAAAAGATCAACTGCGTTACTACTAATTATATCATGATTATTAGAAACTTCAAATAATTCTTTTGGTTCATCGACAATTTGATATTTATAACCATTTTTCAAATTAGAAATATAATCTTTTTTAATTTTTTCCCAAAAAGAATCAGAAACAATGGCAATCTTTTTAGAATTACCTGTAATTTTTTTATAAACATCCTCTAATTTATGCAAAAGTAAACAATTTTGTTCAACAGAAGAATCAAATTCATAACTTAGTATAATATAATCTTTACTAACAACTCTTAAAGAAGAGTCTAATAAAGCACAAACTAGATAACCAATATCAGAATCAAAAGAATAATCTCTAAAATTTTCAAAAATAATTTTCTCTTTATTTAATAAATCTTTACTAGCATTAACAAAAGCATTATTAACTCTAGCATTCATTATTTCATCAATATTAATAATTCTATCATTATCACTATCACTATTATTATTAGTTGAAGAAGATATATTATTAATATCAGATGATGATATATCGTTACTTACAACTTCAACATTATCATCAAATTCCTTAGAAAAATCAAATTCATCATCATCCGCCTCACAAGAATTTAAATTTAATTTGTTGAAATTTGAATTATTATCAATATCTATTTCTTCATTATTAGAATTATTATTTAAATCATTAGATATATTACTAGAAAAAGAAACACTATTATCATTCTTGTGATTATTAAAACTATCAGTTAAATTCGCACTTCTATAGTTAGAATTAAGAGAAATAAAATTTAATATAGTAATTTCTATACAAACTCTTATATTATAGCTTTTTTTTATATCGAACATTTTTTCGTTTAAATAAAAAGAGAATTTTAATAACATATCAATATCAAAATCACATTTATTACCAGAAATATAATAATCCACAAGGATATTTCTAGAATAATCCAATAATTGAGACATGATTTGAACTAAATTTTTTCCTTCTTTATCAAAATTAGAAATAATTAATAAAGTAGAAGAAACATCAAAAGAAATAATAGAAGATAAAAAATTCTTTAAAATTTCAGTTGGAGCAAAACCATTAATTTCAATAAAATCATTTAATTTAATATTGCCTTCACAAAACGATAATAGCTTATCTAACATGCCTAATGCATCCCTAAGTCCTCCTTCAGAAAAAACAGAAATTGCATTAATAGTTTCACTATCAATACTAATATTTTCTAAACTACAAATATTTTTTAAACATTCATTAATAATAGAAGTTGGTATAGGTTGAAAAGAAAAACATTGACATCTAGAAACGATAGTATCAGGAATTTTTTGTGGATCAGTAGTTGCCAATATAAAAACAACATGATTAGGAGGTTCTTCTAAAGTTTTTAATAAAGCATTAAAAGATGAATCAGTAAGCATATGAACCTCATCAATAATATAAACCTTATATTTTAAATCACTTGGAACAATATTAATTTTACTTTTTAACTCACGAATTTCATCAACCCCATTATTAGAAGCTGCATCAATTTCTATAATATCAACACATTCATGTGAAAAAGAAATTAAACAATTCTTACATTTACCACACGCAGAACCATCAATTGGATCCAAACAATTAATATTTCTAGCAAATATCTTTGAAAAAGTTGTCTTTCCAGTTCCTCTAGGTCCATAGAATAGATATGCATGACTAAAATTATTATGAATAATAGAATTTTTTAAGGTTTTAACAATAATATTTTGACCATAAACACTATCAAAATTTTTAGGTCTATATTTTCTATATAAAGCTTGATACATATAATTTTACGAGAAAACTCGAATTCACCTCCATAAAATAAAAACATATTAACTATTATAACACATTATTATTTTCTTTTTTTTTTAAAAAAAGAAGACAGCAACATTTTTGATTCAAAAACTTTTAAATCTGTATAAAAATTAACACCAGGATTAACATTATCAGAGAGAAATATTTTATTAATAATATCACTATTATCAGAATCAGAATTACGTAAAGCAGAAAAAACATTATTAATTCTAGATTGCTTTATAGCACTAGCACACATAGGGCAAGGATCTAAAGTAACATAAATATCACAACCATCCAATCGCCAATTATTCATTTTTTTTTCAGCTTTCTTTATAGCAATTAATTCCGCATGCCCAAACACTGTGTTTTTAGAAGTTTTATTATTATATGCACATGATATTACCTTACCATCTTTAACAATAACAGCACCAATAGGAACTTCATTTTTGTTAAAAGCCTTTCTAGCATACTTAAATGCTAAATCCATATATATTATTTCCATTTTTCCTCCAAAAAAAATGTGCACATGAAAGGAGGATCTTAAGGCTGCTATTTTCCAATTCTGACCTAGTTCAATCACTTTCATTGCACATATATATATTATTATAATATTTACAAAATGTAAACAATTTTTATAGTTAATAATAACATTATTATTAATATATTTGTATTTTAATAACATAAAGAAAAATAAAAAAAATTAATAAATGTTTCATGTAAAATAATATATATAACTATTCCAAAAAATATTTTCCGGGAAATATTTTTTTAAATTAATTTCTTAAACAAAAAAAGTATTTTTTTATTAATAGAATGTTTCACGTGAAACATTTATATCTATTATCATAATTATTTCCCGGGAAATATTTTTTTAAATTAATTTCTTAAACAAAAAAAAAAGTATTTTTTTATTAATAGAATGTTTCACGTGAAACATTTATATCTATTATCATAATTATTTCCCGGGAAATATTTTTTTAGATTAATTTCTTAAACAAAAAAAAGTATTTTTTTTTAATAGAATGTTTCACGTGAAACATAAACAAATATAAAAATTATAATTCACGAGGAAAATTGTAATTTTTTTTTATAAAACAATAAAAATTCTTAGTATTGCTAAAAGCACAATAATATATATACCAATTTCCGATTCTATCAATTTTCACCTTAAACAAACCTTCTTTATCTAGTGCTAATTATTCCATTAATTTATACTCTTTTAATAGATTTTATATATATTATATAAAATTTAAACTAATTAATGGCAGCATAAGCAAAGAATCTTATATCCAAAATAATCTATTCATTTATTTATATTTCTTATTTACTTTTGATATTTTATTAAATTACTCTTATCCTTCAAATATCCGATTATAAATATGATAAAATTCAACAAATATCTGAACATAATAAGAACAAACTTTCCCAGTAATTATATTTACAAACATACACTGACATGACTTTCTAAATTTTTCCCCTATTTCTAATCATATTTCTTCATAACAGATTTTGTCCTATATTTTGAAACAAATACAATATTATACTTACAGTTCCAGCTAATATAAAATAAACTATATATATACAGCAAGTGACACACTTTTGTTTTATTTTAGCAGCGACAAATTAGAATTTAGTTATAACAAAAAAAGAGTATATTCATAATGATCAACGCTAATTTTAAAAGAGCTTCTAGACTATTAGGCTTTTTTGCCTATAGAAAAAAAATAAACATGATATATTTATTTTATATAATATGGAATAAATTTTATAAAACTAAGTTATTTTATGAGTTATATAAATATATTTATAAGAAAAACAATAATTTAATAATTAAAAATAATAATTTTAAATATAAATATGTTTCACGTGAAACTTATTAAACTCAAAAAATTATTTCCCGGGAAATAATTTTTTTCTTAAAAAAAAATAAACACATATAATTATGCGTTTACTTCTTGATTATTATCTAAATTATTTTCAGTATTATCATCTGGTTCTTTTAGAACTAAAGCTACAGTAGAAACTTTTTGATTATCTTTAAGATTAATAAGTCTTACACCTTGAGTAGCTCTCTTTAAAACAGAAACTTGATCCAAAGGAACCTTAATAATAATACCATTATTAGTAATTATCATCAAATCAAGTGGAATATCAGGATTTAAGCATTTTAATGAAGTCATCATACCATTTTTTTCAGTAACATTTAATGCTTTTACACCCTTACTTCCTCTATGAGTAAGTCTATATTCATCTATTAAAGTTTGTTTTCCATAACCATTTTCAGTAACAATCAAAACACAATGTCCAGATTCAACAACCTCAGCACCAACTACATGAGCCCCATTTAATTCAATCCCCTTAACACCGGAACTACTTCTACCCATAGAACGAACTTCATTTTCATCAAATCTAACAAGTCTACCATTACTTGCACCAATAACAATTTCATTTTCTCCACAAGTGCTTTTTACACTAATTAACTCATCATTTTCCTTTAAAAGAATAGCAATTTTACCACCTTTTCTAATGTTATCAAATTCTTCAATAGGAGTTCTTTTAACAATACCATTTTTTGTAGCAAACATTAAATATTTAGTAAAATCATCATCCTTTCTAATACTTATTACCGAACTTATGTTCTCTTCTTTTTCTAATGGCAATAAATTAATAATTGGTAACCCTTTAGATTGTCTTGAAAATTCAGGGACCTCATACCCTTTCATTCTATATACTCTTCCTCTATTAGAGAAAAATAAAATATAATCATGAGTATTCATAGAAACTAAATGTTCAACAAAGTCCTCTTCATTAGTAGACATTCCCTTAATTCCTACTCCTCCTCTATTTTGCGTCTTATAAGTATCAGTTCTTAATCTTTTTATATATCCATTTTTAGTTAAATTTATAATAATATTTTCCTCAGGAATTAATGACTCATCTTCAATATATTCAATTGCAGTCATATCTATATTAGTACGTCTTTCATCACCATATTTTTGTTTTATTTCAAGTAATTCATTCTTAATTACCTCTAAGATTTTTTCATCACTTGCCAAAATTGATTTTAACTCTTCAATAGTTTTTAATAAATCATTTAATTCATTTTCAATCTTTTCTCTTTCTAAGCCAGTTAAACGTCTTAATCTCATTTCCAAAATTGCATTTGCTTGTATTTCAGTTAAATGAAAACCATTCATCAAACCAGCTCTAGCCTCTTCATCTGAAGCAGAACCACGAATTACTTTTATTACTGCATCTATATTATCAAGAGCAATTTTTAATCCCTCTAATATATGAACACGCTTTTCAGCAACATCCAAATCAAATTTAGTTCTTCTAATTATTATTTCTTTTTGATATTCTATATACTTTGATATTATTTCCTTTAAACCCAAGGTTTTAGGAACTCCCTGATCAAGCATTAAAAAAATAATACCATATGTAGTTTGAAACTGAGTATGTTTATATAATTTATTTAAAACCACTTGAGCATTTGCATCACGCTTAAGTGTAATAGTAATTCTTATACCATCTTTTAAATCTGAATGATAATCAGATATACCATCAATAACCTTATTATGAACCAATTCTGCAACCTTGTTTTTTAATTCTAAAGTATTAACTCCATAAGGAACTTCATCAATAATAATCTGATGTTTTCCATGTTCCTCTTCTATAGTAGCTTTACTTCTTATAGTAATAGTTCCTCTACCAGTTTCATAAGCCTTACGAATTCCACTATTACCTAATATAATTGCACCAGTTGGAAAATCAGGACCTTTAATATATTGCATTAATTCATCTAATTCAATATTAGGATTATCAATATAAGCAACACATCCATCAATTACTTCTCCCAAATTATGTGGTGGAATATTAGTAGCCATACCAACAGCTATACCGGTTGTACCATTTACTAAAATATTAGGAAATCTTGAAGGCAAAACTTCAGGTTCCCTTTCACTTTCATCAAAATTTGGAGAAAAATTAACCGTATCTTTATTAATATTTCTTAATAATTCCAAGGAAATTTTTGATAATCTAGATTCAGTGTATCGCATTGCAGCAGCCCCATATCCCTCAATATTTCCAAAATTTCCATGTCCATCTACCAACATATAACGATAAGAAAAATCTTGAGCCATTCTTACCATAGCATCATAAATAGAAGAATCACCATGTGGATGATATTTACCCATAACATCTCCAACAATTCTAGCACTCTTTTTATGAGGTTTATCCGGTGTATAACCAGATTCATACATAGAATACAAAATACGTCTATGAACAGGTTTTAAACCATCTCTTAAATCCGGAAGAGCACGAGCAACAATAACACTCATTGAGTATTCTAAAAAAGATTCTTCTACTTCTTTTACTATATTATTTTTCTCTAATCTATCCATAAAAACCTCCTAAATATCTAAATTTTCAACATATGTTGCATTTGTCTCGATAAATTCACGTCTCGGTTCGACCTCTTCACCCATTAATTTAGAAAAAACCTCATCTGCAGCAATTGCATCATCAACAGTAATCTGTCTTAATACACGAGTTTTAATATCCATTGTAGTTTCATTTAATTCTTCAGCATCCATTTCCCCCAAACCCTTCATACGAGTAATTTCATATTTTGTATTAGAAGATAATCCAGATAAATACTCATCTCGTTCTTCTTCATTTAACACATATTTAATTGTTTTACCATGTTTTATACAAAATAAAGGAGGTTGAGCAGCATATACATGACCTGCTTCAACAATCGGCCTAAAAAACCTATAAAAAAGTGTTAGTAATAAAACTCTAATATGACTTCCATCTACATCTGCATCAGTCATTATAATAATCTTATGATAACGTAACTTAGATAAATCAAATTCATCACCTATTCCAGTGCCAAAAGCAGTTATAATAGTACGAATTTCTTCATTTCCTAAAGCTCTATCAAGTCTAGCTTTCTCAACATTTAAAATTTTTCCACGCAAAGGCAAAATAGCTTGAGTCATAGAATCTCTACCTTTTATAGCAGACCCCCCTGCAGAATCACCTTCTACTAAAAATATTTCAGAAACAGTAGCATCTTTACTTTTACAATCAGATAATTTTCCATAAAAATTAGTAACATCCAAATCCCCTTTTCTTCTAGTCAATTCTCTAGCCTTCTTTGCAGCTACCCTTGCCCTACTTGCTGTCATTGATTTATCAACAATAACTTTCGCTTGATCAGGATTTTCTAATAAAAACCTTTCAAAGGCCTCAGAAAAAATTTTATCCGCAATAGCACGTACCTCACTATTACCTAATTTTGTTTTAGTTTGGCCTTCAAACTGAGGATTTGGATGTTTAACAGATATTATCATTGTAATACCCTCACGTACATCATCACCAGTCAAAGGATCATCTTTTTCCTTTAAAAAATTATTTGTAGTAGCATATTTATTAAGAATTCTAGTTAGAGCACGTCTCACGCCATCTTCATGAGTTCCACCTTCTGGTGTAGTAATATTATTAACAAACGAATAAATACTTTCATTATAAGTCTCATTATACTGCAAAGCAACTTCAACCTTTATATCTTTATCTTCTCCCTCAACATCAACAATAGATTCATGAATTGGATTTTTATTTTTGTTTAGCATTTGAACATATTCTACTAAACCACCCTCATAACAAAAAGAATCTTTTTTATCAGCTTCTCTTTCATCAAATAATGATATTCTCAATCCCTTATTAAGAAAAGCTAATTCCTTCAAACGATTTTTTAATATATCATAATCATAAATTGTAGTCTCAGTAAAAATTTGATCATCTGGTAAAAAATGAACCGTAGTACCAGTTCTATTATCATCACATTGACCAATTATCTTTAAATCATCGTCTGGATGACCACCATGACTAAAACGTTGATAATAAATATTAGAATTCTTATATACTTTTACTTCAAGCCAATCACTTAAAGCATTAACTACACTTGCACCAACCCCATGAAGACCTCCAGAAACTTTATATCCTCCTCCACCAAATTTTCCACCTGCATGAAGTACCGTATAAACAGTTTCAACAGTACTTTTTCCTGTTTTTGGATGAATATCAACAGGAATTCCACGACCATCATCTTTAACAATAATACTATTATCTTTACATATCGTAACTTCAATATGAGAACAAAAACCTGCTAAAGCCTCATCAATTGCATTATCAACTATTTCCCATACCAAATGATGTAAACCTCTAGAACTTGTTGTACCTATATACATTCCTGGACGTTTTCTAACAGCTTCTAATCCCTCCAAAACTTGTATAGCTGAAGAATCATATTCTTTTTCTATTTTTTCATTCATATACCTACCCTACTTTCTTTCAATATTTCCATTATCCACTCTAAAAACATTAGCATTCTCAACATACTTTTTATTAATATTTTTTAAATCTGTTGTTGTAATAATACTTTGAATATCTGAAGTACCAATAATTTTTAATAACTTATTTCTTTTTCTAACATCTAATTCACTAAAAATATCATCTAAAAGTAAAACAGGTGAAGTTCCAGTAAATTCATTAAAAATATTTATTTCAGATAGTTTAAAACATAATATAGAAAGCCTTTGTTGTCCTTGTGAACCATAATACTTTATATCATTAGATTGAAATTCAAAAATAAAATCATCTCTATGTGGACCATATACAGTCATACCATAATTTAATTCTTTTAAATAATTTTTTTTAAAAACATGTTTCAACTTTTTTCTAATCGTCTCATATTCAAAATCTTCAAAAGAAATATTAGGAGTGTAACAAACTTTAAGACCTTTTTTACCATAAATCTTATAAAAATAGTTATCAATTTCTAAATTAACAAAATCAATATATCGTTTTCTACTTTGATAAATAATAATAGCTTTATCAATTAATTTATCAGTAATTATATCTAAATATGTTTTATCTGCAAAATTATTACTAAAAAGAATTTTTAAATATTCATTTCTTGTTTTTAAAAGCTTATTATACTCATTAATATTTTTTAAATAATCTTGAGAAATCTGAGATAATTGAATGTTTAATAAATTTCTTCTAATATTAGGCGAACCTTTAACAATATCCAAATCATCAGGTGTAAAAATAATAATATTAAGATGAGAAATATAATTAGAAACTTTTCTAATTTCAGTTTGATTTATTCTCAACTTTTTAGAATTATCTGTCATTTCTATCTGCAACTTTGAAATAATTTTATTATTAGAAACAACACCAATTAATTTAGTTTTTAGTTTACCAAACTGAATTATATTTGGGTTAACTCCTACTCTATGTGATTTTGTTAAAGCTAAAAAAGAAATAGCTTCTAAAATATTAGTCTTTCCTTGCGCATTGTCACCAACAAATATATTCATATTATCTCCAAATGATAAATTTAATTTAGAATAATTTCGAAAACTTACCAAAGATAATTTATTAATTTTCATTTAAACCCTATAAAAAGTCTCATATAATCACCTATCCCCTAACATGGTATTCCTATACATCAATCACTATTATACCATAAATGACCCAAAAAAAATAAATAAATAGTCATTTTTAACTATTTATTTTATTTTTTATAAGGAAAGTGCGTTTTAATCTAGAAAAATAAAAATGTAATAGTTTTGATACTATTACACTACAAATAAACCTACACGTCTTTAGAGGTTTTAATTGGAAATGAGGGACTTCCGC